>BNJS01001084.1_pt1:117500-257165 | contig 257165 bp, 324 predicted proteins | sample 8540461 | NCBI WGS metagenome assembly BNJS01 (sample SAMD00202454, study PRJDB9452) | human saliva metagenome | isolation source: human saliva | place: Japan | reverse complement strand
CTGTACCAGTCTCTACCATCTTCTTTCGAAGTGTTTCATCAACTGGCGACTTGATTATTCTATCAAGTTCAGCTCATTCCGTCAAGTACTTTTTCAAAACTTTTTAGAAGTTTTTTTGTGCTCATCGTTTGTGCTGTGTCCTAACGACTTGTATAGTATAGCATAAATTAAATAATCGTCAACACATAAAACCTTTGTTTTTTTGCAACTTCATTTTAAATTCACTACATCAAATCATAAGCATGCCTTAATTTCTTATTAATTCAGGTTTTAAATTGTATAACATCCTTTTTTCAATTACTTTAATTCATTTTATCTTTAACTAACCTTCGCTAATTGCTACTAAAGCTAAATAAAAAGAACCTCTCTAGACTGTATCCTAGAGAGGTTCAGTACTTTCACCATTATTATAGTAAAAGTAGTTCATATATTATTGTTGATTACGTACGTCGTTTTTGTTACGGCTCTTCCAGATAGCCCATAAGGATGTCGCTACGCAGATAGAGGAGTACGCACCACTAGCAAAGCCGATGATCATACAAAGCGCAAAGTTCTTCGTTGTATCTCCACCAAATACATAAAGAGATACGCAGGCAAACATAACAGTTGCCAATGTATAGAAACTACGATGAATACTTTGTGTAACAGAGGCGTTTGCAAGGTCTGCAAATGTATCAGAACGTTTATGCGTATGTGTATTTTCACGAACGCGGTCAAAGATAACTACAGACTCATTCATGGAATAACCTACAACTGTAAGTACAGCTGCCAAGAAGGATGCATCAATTTCCAATTGGAAATAAGAGAATACACCAAGTACCATAATCAAGTCATGGAAAATCGCAATCAACGCAGAGATAGCTACTTTATATTCAAATCGATAAGAAATATAAATCGCTAACGCCAAGAATGCAATGAGAAGGTTTGTTAACGCATGTTCTGTTACTTCAGAACCGATAACAGCACCTACTGTTTCAATACGTTTAACAGTATTCTGACCAACGTTTTTAGTCAAAGACTCAACAACGGCAGCGCTTTCACTAGATTCAAGGTTACGAGTACGGATCATTACATCCTTACCAGATGTATCGCCTGTAGTATCACCAGAAAGCTGAATTTGTGCGTTTTCAAGATTGTATTCTTTCAAAACATCACGAACTTGGCTAACCTCTACAGGTTGATCAAATACTACTTCAACAATCGTACCACCTGTGTAGTCGATACCAAAGTTAAAGCCTTTCATGAATATCGATATTAAGCTAATGATTACAAGGATGGAGGAAATAGCAAACCACCAACGATGATGTTTAACTACGTTTAATGTCATTTGCGTTTACCTCCTTTCAATACTTTGGTGCAAATGCGTCAGCACTTGTGCTTGGAGAAATATTCGCACCAAACCAGAATGGATGGTTTGTAAAATTACATTCAATTAACATACGCAATAAGAAACGGCTTACGATAATTGCTGTAAACATACTTACTACTACGCCCACACCTAAGCTGATAGCAAAGCCTTTTACCGGACCAGAACCTAAAACAGTTAAGATACCAGCTGTGATGATAACAGATACGTTCGCATCTGTAATTGTTGCCAACGCACGGCTAAAACCAGCTTCCATGGCTACACGCATGGATTTACCAGAAAATACTTCTTCCTTAAAGCGTTCAAAAATAAGAATATTAGCATCTACAGCAACACCCATGGATAAGATAATACCAGCAATACCTGGCAACGTCATAGTCGCATTAAAGCCTTTACCTAATACAAGTAATAAGAGCATTACATATACAAGTAATGCAATATTAGCTACGATACCAGAAAAACGATATAAAATAACCAAGAAAATCATGATCATCGCAATACCAGCACTGAAAGCTACTATGGATTTATCTTTGGAGTCTTGACCCAGAGAAGGACCTACTGTACGCACCTCTAATACATTGATTTTAACAGGCAATGCACCAGAACGTAATAAAATAGCCAAGTCTTTAGCTTCTTCTAAGCTCTTGCTACCAGAGATAGTCGCTTTACCACCTGTAATCGCTTGTTGTACTACAGGATTAGTCAATTCTTGACCGTCTAATGTAATCGCAATGCGACGGCCGATATTTTTAGATGTCAAGTCAGCAAACTTTTTAGCCCCTTCATCACTTAACTCAATGGCAACAAGTGGTTGTTTGTTTTGACCTAATTCTTCTTTCGCATCTTTTAAGTCATCACCAGTCATAACAGTTTGGCCTTGGTCATTTTTAAATTCCAACACCGCTGTTTTACCGATACGTTTAATCGCTTCGTCAGGATCTTTTACACCTGGCAATTCGATAATAATACGACGAGCACCTTCACGTTGTACTAATGGTTCAGATAAACCCATTTCATTAATACGACGCTCTAAGATTTGCTTTGCCCGTTCAACTGCATCATTGTCAGCTTTACCAGTTGCAGAATCTTCTGCTTCCAATACGATATGCGTACCACCTTGCAAATCAAGGCCTTGTTTCAAAGAACCTGCTAAAGGTTCAATACAATACGCAAAAGTACCAATGATGACAGCAATGACTACTAAAAACTTGATAATAGCTTTACCGTTCAAAATAGTTGCTCCCTTCTACTATACACAATGTATAACGCCCTGCTCTGTCACAATTTTACTCATTCGTTGGTCCAATGTATCCATAGGAATTGGTGTATCCCACAATTGCACTGACCAACATACGCCCATAAATGTACTTGGTGAAAGTTCCTTGAGAAATCGATCATAATACCCATTCCCCATCCCCATGCGACCACCTTGACGGTCAAAGCCAGCACCAGGCACTAAAATCAAATCCAAGTCATGTGGATTAATAACCTCGTATGGCTCAGAGGGAATGCGTATATTTAACACACCCCGAGTGATAGATTCTAGAGACTTAAGACGAACTGCAATCATAGTCGTCTTATCAGTACATACTGGAACGTATACAGATTTACCATGTTCTAAAGCATGACGAATCACATCGTCTAAATTGGCCTCTTTAGGGCATCGCCAAATAGGCCATAATGCTATTGCTGATATATATTCAGGACAATTGACAATCTGCTTCGTCAATAGAGTCGTCCACGTATTACAATCAGCAACGGATAAAGCAGCGCGCTGGGACTTGCACGCCCGTCGCACTGCTTCCTTTGTATTCATTATTTTTCTTCCTTGTTTTTCTTGGAAAGCACGTTAGCCACTGCAGTACGAGCAAATGTTAACTCAACTTTTTCAGATACTTGAACTTTTACTTTTTCATCATCAAGTTCTACGATTTCGCCATAAATACCGCCAATAGTAACGATTTTTTGACCTTTTTTCAAGCTGCCTAACAAGTTAGCGCGTTCTTTTTGTTGTTTCTTTTGTGGACGCCACAACAAGAAGTAAAAGATTACCACCATTAATAAAATAGGCCAGCTAGTTTGCAGCACTTGTAAAATATCTTCCATGTTATCCTCCTAGTTTAATAAATATGTATTTCTTTTCTAGTATAGCCACCTAATATAGATTTGACTAGACTTAATTACTATTTTTTAAAGCTATCCCAAAATTGCATTCTAAATTGAGGGAACCGATCTTCTAAGATAGCTTGTCGCATTTGACGCATAAACTCTAATAAGAAGTAGAGATTATGATACGTTACGAGACGCAATGCTAATATTTCTTCCGCCTTATACAAATGACGAATGTAAGCGCGAGAATAATTTTTACATGTATAACATTGGCAGCCTTCTTCCAAAGGACCCCAATCATGAGCAAACTGAGCATTTCGAATATTAAGACGACCACTCCAAGTCATAGCCATACCATTTCGAGCAACACGAGTTGGATAGACGCAGTCGAAACATGTCTATACCACGTGCCACGCCTTCTACGAGACAGTCTGCAGTACCAACGCCCATCAAATAGCGTGCCTTATTTGTTGGCAATAGTGGTGTAGTATACTCAAGAATTTCATTCATCAAATCATGCGGTTCACCCAACAGACAAACCACCGATACTATAACCTTCAAAGTCCATAGCTACTAGCTCTTCCGCACTTTGTTTGCGCAAGTCTTTGTACATGCCACCTTGCACGATACCAAACATACCTTGACGGTCATGAGCCTTACGAGCCTCTTGGCAACGATGAGCCCAACGTGTGGTACGCGCCGTAGAGCGCTTCGCATAATCGTGATCTGCAGGATATGGAATACATTCATCAAATGCCATCGCAATATCAGAACCTAATTGTTCTTGTACCTTTGTAGCCACCTCTGGGAGATAGGAACTGTTTAGAACCATCGATATGAGATCTAAAGGTTACACCCTCCTCAGTGATTTTACGCATATCACCTAAACTGAAAACTTGGAACCCACCGCTATCAGTCAATATGGCTTGATCCCAGTTCATAAATTTATGTAAGCCACCAGCTTCTTCTACTAGTTCAGGACCAGGACGAAGGAATAAATGGTATGTATTACTCAAAATAACTTGAGACCCCATCGCCTTTAATTCCTCTGGCGTCATAGTTTTAACTGTAGCTTGTGTACCTACAGGCATAAACATAGGTGTTTGGAAGGTGCCATGTGGCGTATGCAATAAACCTGCCCGTGCCCCCTGTATGAGGACATGTTTTTTGTAATTCATAAGTAATACTCGCCATGGTCCCTCCTAACGAATAAACATAGCATCGCCAAAGCTAAAGAAGCGATACCGCTCTTTTACAGCCTCTTCATAGGCCGCTAAACAATGTTCTCGACCAGCCAATGCGCTAATTAACATTAATAATGTAGATTGAGGCAAGTGGAAATTCGTTACCAATGCATCAATCATTTTAAATTTGTAGCCAGGATAGATAAAGATTTGTGTGGTCCCGCTAATCCCTTGCAGTATCCCTTCATCATTAGTAGCAGATTCAAGAGTACGTACCGATGTAGTCCCCACTGCAATAATGCGAGAGCCTTTTTGTTTAGCTGCATTAATACGGTCTGCTGTATCTTGTGACACTACGAAGAATTCACTATGCATTTCATGATCCTCAATAGTCTCTGCCGATACAGGCCTAAAGGTACCTAATCCAACATGCAAGGTTACAAACTCAAGCTCTACGCCTTTAGCTTTTATTTTTTCTAAAAGCTCAGGTGTAAAGTGTAAACCCGCAGTTGGAGCCGCAGCAGAACCTTTCTCCTTAGCATATACCGTTTGATAACGATCTTTATCTTCTAACTTTTCATGAATATATGGAGGTAATGGCATTTCACCAATTTCTTGTATTACATCATCAAATACACCATTGCAAGTGAACTCAATGATACGGCCTCCAAATTCAGTCTTATCTATTACAGTCCCACTTAAGCGGTCGTCAAACTCTATGACTTGACCAACAGGACATTTTTTACCAGGTTTAACAAGGCATTCCCAGCGGTTTTCACCACACGGTGTTAGGAGTAATACCTCAACCTTGCCACCAGAGCCTTGACGATGGCCATATAATCTCGCAGGGATAACCTTCGTATTATTAAATACGAGTACATCGCCCTTCGTGGAGTTCTTCTAGCAAATCGTAAAAAGTGCTCTTTATGAACAACCTCACCCGTTACCTTGTCCAAGGTTAAGAGTCGCGCTGTATCACGAGGCTCTACAGGATGCTGAGCAATTAGTTCCTCTGGCAATTCATAATCAAAATCTGTAACTTTCATCGCAATCCTTATTAGTACATTTTCTTCAATGTAATGCCACTATAGTAGTGACGCAAAATAGTTTGGTAATAATTAGCATCCCCTGGAGTAGCGCGCTTAGCCATTTCCGCAGCGCCCCATTGAGACATACCAAGACCATGTCCCCAACCGTGGCCTTTAATATAGACAGTATCATTATTGCCCGTAAAGTTATGATATGCCTTACCCGTGCCTTTAGCAGGGTTGTGATTTACATAAAAATCAAATAGTGTAGATTTTAAACCTAAAATACTACGCAAGGAATCGCCATCTACTGTCGTCTTTCCAGAGGTGCCTATGAAAGTAGCACTCTTAATACGTCCAGACACGCCTCTGTCAGATGTTTGTTGACCAGGATTGCCAAGAGGAGTCAATTGAATACTCTTCAATTTGCCGACACCTTTACTTGCTGCATTGAGCTTACTTTCAAGAGCTTGACGAGATGTAGTAACGGTCCAGTTTGATGTAGATGTGCCAGCACTATAGTCTTTTACACCTTTTAAATATGGAATGTCATTCCCCCAAACATTGACGCTATCCTCTGTATAACCGCCACCATCGGAGTGGAATAAAGCATTGATAGGACGTTGGTTATACAGCATAACTACGCCTTTAGTTTTATTTACTGCATTTGTTGTCGCTTGGTACTCGCCACTCATACCACTATATACTTGGTGATCCGTGGAATTGCTCACATCATACAATTTACCTTTATTTTGTTCCATCGTATGAAGAGCATAGGTACGAGCTGCTACAGCTTGAGCCTCTAAAGCAGCTGCTGGCCAAGATGGTACTACCTCTTGTGGCACAACCCCATAGAGATAATCCTCAAGAGGAACAGAGTTAATCACCATCATTGTACCGTTATTAGCACGTAATGTAAGTCCACCGCGGTACCCTTTGCCTTCAAACAAGAATGGGGCATCACTATTAGTCGGTTTCAATGTAACTACTGTATCAATAGCCTTGCCATTGACAGCGATCTTACCACCTCGAACACCAATTGACGTACCACGATTAGCACTTATCGTACTAACTTGATCATTACCACTGTTCAACACAACCATATTTGCTGTAGATGTAACAGTAGCATCAGAACTACGACTACCTAATAGAACACGTACATTCGGCACATGTTCGATTCGCTCTGTAGCAGGTGTCATCACAGAACCTACTTTATTACGAGTAATCACAGCTGTATTAGCTTTAATACTATCCGCTTCCGTTGTATTGACTACCTTAGGAGTAGTTTGTTTTGAAGCAGCTGGCTTTTGAGCTCTTGGTTTAGCGCCCGTAGCTACAGGCTTAGCAACTGGCTTCGGAGCAGTACCTGCAGGTTTTGCAACTGCTGTTGATTTAGCAGTGCTAACTGTTTTAACAGTCGTTGCAGGCTTTGCTGCAGTACTAGGCTTTGCCGCATTCACCGGCTTAGCACTAGGTTTTGCTACAGTAGGTGTAGCAGTAGACTTAGAAGTCGTTTTCGCTACAGGCTTTGCAACGGGTTTCGTTACAAGAGGACGAAAACTAGATTTCTTCGTCGTATTTACTTTCGATACATTTGTACTAGATACTGTTGATTTTGGTGTAGGCTTTTTCGCGACTACTACATTTTTATTCTGCAATGTAGCCCCCTGTGCTACAGAAGCACCACCAATATTTACACCTAAAAACAACGTTGCCATTATCATCAATTGTAATCGTTTCGTTTTCATTGTCATTTCCCTGTCTGTGAAATACCTAAATGCTCATAGGCAAGTTTAGTAGCCACCCTCCCACGTGGTGTGCGTCCTAAATCCTAATTGCATCAAATATGGTTCATACACATCTTCGATGGTATCTCTCTCTTCGCTGATAGCCGCCGCAATAGTATCAATACCTACTGGACCACCATCATAATTTCCAATAATACACTCCAACACACGTCGATCGATTCGATCAAGTCCTTCTTTGTCTATGTATAAACGTTGTAACGCTTCATCTGCAATGTCTTGAGTGATAACCCCATCACCAATAACTTGTGCAAAATCACGTACCCGCTTAAGTAGACGATTTGCGATACGCGGTGTTCCCCTTGAACGACGCGCTATTTCGCTAGCCCCAGTTGGCTCAATCCCAATATTGAGTATTTCTGCGGCCCGAGTCACAATAAACTCTAATTCCGGTTGTTTATAATATTCCAACCGATTAATAATACCAAAGCGGTCCCGCAACGGTGCCGCCAAAGCCCCGGCTCGTGTAGTGGCACCGACCAACGTAAACTTTGGCAAGTCAATGCGTACCGTTCGAGCACTTGGCCCCTTACCGATGATAATATCGATAGCATAGTCCTCCATAGCAGAGTACAGTACTTCCTCTACACTACGAGACAAGCGATGAATTTCATCAATAAATAGTACATCGTGATCATCTAAATTCGTTAAAATCGCAGCCAAGTCACCAGACTTTTCAATGGCAGGACCAGAGGTTATGCGAAAGTTAACACCCAATTCGTTCGCAATTATACCTGCTAATGTAGTCTTACCAAGACCTGGTGGACCATAAAGCAAAACGTGATCCAATGCTTCACCACGTTGCTTAGCCGCCTGAATATACACATTCAGATTTCCTTTGGCTTCTTCTTGACCTACGTATTCATTAAAGAATTTAGGACGTAGACTATATTGCCATATATCTTCTTCGTGCTCGCCATTTCCGACAAGGCGTACTTCTTCGTTCATCCTTATCGTCCTTTCCCAAGCTCAATCAAGCTGACCTTAATCAACTCAGATACATCGCGTTTACCATCATCTAAAGACTCCACAATATCGGCCACATCGCGCTCGGAGTATCCTAATGATACAAGAGCTTCAATAGCCTCTCCTGTAGCTCCACTTGCAGTAACGCCAATTGGCTGAATCACCGCCGGTGACTCCGCAGAGATATGTGTCATTTTAGCTAACTTGTCCTTTAATTCAAGAACAAGTCGTTCTGCAGACTTCTTACCAATGCCAGGCAATTTAGTTAGTTGCTGAACTTGGCCATTGATTACTGCTAATTTGAAAGCCTCCGGTGTCATGCCAGACAAAATACCTAACCCCACCTTAGGCCCTATACCGGAAACAGAAATGAGTAGAATAAATAGCTCATATTCCTCTTCCGTCCAAAAGCCATAGAGTTGCATCGCATCTTCACGCACATTGAGATACGTAAATAACGTTGCCTCATGGCCTTCAATCAGTTGTTGACGCGTAGTGGTCGGCACATATACGCGATACCCTACGCCATGTACATCTACGTAGCAAGACTCTTTAAAGAGATGTGTTACGATGCCCCGTACATACCCTATCATTATACCAACCTCTTCAATCTATCGTGGTGAGAACTATGGGCCGTACAGATAGCGACAGCTAATGCATCTGCTGTATCATCGGGCTTAATTTTCTCACGAATCCCCAAAATATTCATCGTCATATAAATAACCTGATTCTTATCAGCCTTGCCATAACCTGTGACAGCTTGCTTGATTTGCAGCGGCGTATATTCATAGATTGGAATCCGTTGTTGCTCGGCAGCCAATAAAATGATGCCTCGTGCTTGACCAACTTTAATAGCCGTCGTTACATTTCGGTTAAAAGAATAATTCTTCTACACCGAACTTATCTGGCTTATATTCCTCTAGAATATCACTGAGGTCATTAAATAAAATTTCCAACCGCTGTGAATCAGTTAATTCCTTAGGAGTTGTAATAGCCCCATAGGCTACCGGTGTTAGTTTACTGCCCTTCACGTCAATAATGCCATAACCGCATATCGCCGTGCCTGGGTCAATTCCTATAATTCGCACCCCAACCCCCTTAGTCTAAAAATGAGATAAGCTAACGCCTACCTCCATTACATAATCTATTTCATTATAGCACAATACCACATCGAAATTCATGAATTCCTGCATAAAATTTTATAAGAAGTCTATTAGTTTTATTAACTTTTACAAAAAATTCTAACATCATCTAGCAATAGGAAAGGAGCACCCCTCGTGTGGAGTGCTCCTTTTTATTATTCTTCGTCGTCTGGCAAGATACCATTGTGATATACGTTTTGTACATCATCAAGATCATCCAACACATCGAGCATTTTTTGCATTTTAACAGCATCATCACCTGATAACTCAATTGTAGTATCAGGGATCATTGTAATTTTTGCAACTACTGTTTCGATGCCCGCATCAGCAAGAGCTGCTTCTACCGCATCATAATCTTCTGGAGTTGTATAAATTTCAAATACATCATCTTCAGATTTAAGGTCTTCTGCACCAGCTTCAAGAGCTAGCATAGTTACTTCATCTTCATCATGACCTTCTTTATCGATAACGAATACGCCTTTAGATTTAAACATCCAACCAACGCAACCGCTTTCACCAAGATTACCACCTTGTTTAGAGAACGCATGACGTACATCGGCAGCCGCACGGTTACGATTATCCGTCATAACCTCTACAGTAACAGCCACACCAGCTGGACCATAACCTTCATATACGATTTCTTCGTATGCATTCATATCCGTAGCACCGATACGCTTTATCGATGGCACGTTGAATATTATCCTTAGGAATATTGTTTTCACGAGCTTTTTGTAAAGCCAATTTTAAACGCATATTACCTGTTGGATCTGCACCACCCATACGCGCTGCAACGGTAATTTCACGACCAATTTTCGTAGCCATTTTAGCTTTTAACGCATCTGTTTTACCTTTTTTATGTTTAATATTTGCCCATTTAGAATGTCCTGACATAGACGCCTCCCTATTTATTCCACCATGCTTCGCCCTCGCAATCGATCAAGGATAATCGATACAGCACTGCGCACAGATAAGTGATTGTATTCACCGTGACCATATATGGGTTCTAAAATATAGTCAAAGCTTTCCATCGTTTCTTTTGTCATACCATAACCGGTACCAAATAATACTAACACAGGGCGCGTCTCATTTTCAAGGTGTTCACGCATCCGTGCATAGGAAATTGTATTATCGTAAGTACGAGCATCTGTGGTGGCTACAATAGGTTTTGTCCCCTCGATGTCTTCGATAGTTCTTACTGCTACAGCAATAGAGTTCACCAGTTCTACACCGGTGAAAGCATCTTTACGGTCAGGATTATAGGTAGAACCAAAGCCAGATTTCCAATGTTCCATAATAGTAGCTGCTAACTCTCGTTGAGCAGGTATATTATGAATTACAAAATATTTAGACACATCATACGTAATAGATGCGCGTGCAATATCGTGAATATCATAATTGGTAATGGCCGTCGTAATGACCTCTTTATGTTTGTTCATAATCGGATAATGAACGAGCCCAATATATAAGTTAGCCAATGCCTTGTATCTCCTATAATCTAACAACAAATATAAACAATATTAATAGAAATACCAGCCTTACAACAAATAGAAACTATAGTAATACTAGCCTAAAAACTTTATGCTCCTAACCCTATAATTTATGTACCATTAATCATTCTACATAGTTTTTAATCAATAACTAAAGGTAAAAAATAGGCTTCTGTACCGGCAATTTCTTCAGGAGAGAAACGAGCTCCCACAGCAGAGGCTTGGTCCCCAAGCATAAAACAAGACAGCGTCAAACACCCTTCTTTTGTACCACTATCTACGGTGTGAATAAAACGTTTTTGATTAATAAAATCTTGATACATAACCTTCTTACTGTCACGACAAATTATGTCATCATAATTATCTACAAACTTTTCCATAAAGACCTTTGCTTGATCCCCATGTTTTTCTACAACTTGTATATTGCGTCCCTCACGACCCCAGATTTCCTTTTGAATATAGAGACCCTCATCGAGGTTAGGAAAATCACTTTCAAAATAGGACGGAGTCAAATAACGTTCAATAATATCTCGCTCAGGACCTGTAAAAAATTGATTAGTTAAGTATAAGGCATACACCAAGGACATAAATGACTTATTTTGCAAAATGATCGCTTCTGGAGGATTAAATAAATTAAATCACCCCTCATTATATAAATCTAAGAACATTTCACCTAACGGTTCTCCCGTTGCCGTCGTCTCATCAATCAACAATTCCATGGGATGCAAACGATATAGGTTTGATGCATGACTGCCATCAGGAAGTAAAATCCCTTCATCATCAATGACCATATCATAAAATGATAAGAATCGTACATCCGCTTCAGGACATGCGGATTTCATCGTATTCATTAAAAACTTAGTAGTTCCTAAATCTTCTAAATAATCATGAAAGCAAGCAAACACAAATGGATTCGCTTCACCACGCTTTATCGTATTATATTTACTATTTTCCTGAGAAGTCCGTTCATAAACACGTTTCAAAAAACGTTCTAGCTCATCCCTAGCCCCTTCATTTGGATGCTCTTTATCAAAATAACGGGCCCCTACCTCATTAGCATAATAGCTTTCAATCAAAAAACAGGGGGTATCCGCATTAATTTCCACCATGCGCAATCGCCCCTGTGTATCGAGAACAAAATCAAAGCGAGATAGCCACGTAGGTAGGCCTAACGGATTCCCTCGGTGAAGATAAGGAATCAGATTCTCCGGCATATCCATATTGAGGGCGAACTCATCAGGTGCCTGCTGAAAGACCTTAGTAGCCTTATAAAATATTTGGAATAACATACGAGATGCATGTCGTATTTCATCGTAAAACTCAGCAGGAAAAGATTGTACTGAAAGCGTTGGATATCGGTCGTCATATCCTTCATAATCTACAAAAGGGAATATGCCCGTATCTAACTCATCAATATAGGATTGCATAGTACCGCCTCCCATCACGAGCCACCAGAGCGTGAACCAGCACTACCAAAGCCCGACTTTTGACCTATAGAAGAGGCTTTTTGACTTCTTCGTTTCTCATAGTCTTTATAAGTTCGTCGCCCCAACGTACCATGCGTATTAGAGCCTGTGGTTGTATATACATTAGGCTCCTCATAGGGTTTTAATGGAGCTGCCACACGATATGTCATAGTTCGTCCATCCATACGTGCCGTAGGTGGATTAAATCCATGGAAAATATAATAGCCAGCTGCAATACTTGGCAAAAGACTAGCTAAACCAGCATCCCAAACTAAACTACCATCCTTTTCTCGGTGAAAGGTAACAGATCGGTCATCATCAAACAAAGCTGTCTCTTTACCATCACCATGATTCAATAAAGAGTATCGATTTCCTTGATTATCCTTTAATCGAACTTCCCCATCATTTGCTTCCGGGTAGATTTTATCACATACGGCATAAGCGATGTCATTCCAGTATGAAGACACACCAACGATGCCCGCCACAGCGGCAAAAGGCACTCGTTATGTATATAGTTTTCTTACTTGGCTTATACATAGGACACTCCCTTAGTGCACAGCACCACTAACAACGAGAGCAAGACCTACAAAGATACCAAATATGAGAATACCAGCAGCTGTATTACCACGCATAATCTCTTCAGATAAATTATATTTACGATGCCATAAATTAATAAACATATAGCCTGTTACAAATAGTACAATACCAAGAATAGCATAAACAACACTTGCTACTACACCGTGCAATAAAGAAGTATCTGCTGTAGTAACTACAGGAGACATGATAACAGCACGCAATATTTCACCAATACCGATAAAGGAACCTGCAGATAGCCATGCTACAGCACAGTTACCACGTTTGATTTCTTCACTAAATTTACCAGGTACAAAGAAATCAATAACCGTGTTGGCAGTTAACATTAAGAAAATCCCAAAACAAGCATAAAAAATTGTCAATAATACATCAGGAATAAAAATCATGATAAACCTCCTAATATTGTCCCGTTATATTCATAGTCAACGGTTAAACATATAAGCCTTATCGGCTTCATTAAGATTGTGTATATTAAGGAATTTCTCGCGCCCACTACTATCCCGTTGGCGAACCATATAGGCATAGGAATCAAGCACATGTGTCTTGCGTATTGTACTATTAATGAGCTCCTGTTCTTCTGGTGTCAACTTTCCTGGTTCACACACCTTAACGCGGGTTTGCCCATCTACGTTAGTGATAATATAGGCAGACTTAGCATCATAAAATACAATAACTTCACGACCTTCTGCTAAGCTTTCACCTTCATTTTTAATATCCCCGTTTAAAGAATCGATTAATTCTAATGCTGTACTAACAGGATCTAAACTAGAAGTATATTCATTATCCGAATCCGTCTTAGTATAATAGACGGATGTATCATGCATATGCTCCTTTGCAGTATAAGGGAAGCCAAAGGTACCACGTATTTCATGCCAAGAAAAGTCAGAATCCCCACTAACAAGGAACATCCAAAATAATGCGCCGCATCCAATGGCCATGGCAACTCCTTCGAGTCGTTCTTTCAAACGTTGATTACGTTTCTTTTTACGAACAGCGTTAGCTGCCGCATCATTACAGAGTTTAATATTCACCAACTGTACTCGAGAGCCTTCGGCAAACATTTTTTCCTCCTTTGAACCAATTTTCTTCAAAGAATACGCTAGCGCCGCCTTCACAGGGCAATTGATATTCCTTATACCCAGCTCGATCACCTACGGACGCACCACTATCACCATCTACGGCTACAACCTTTTCCAAACCGATTTGATGTAATGTAAAGCCTTTTCGGCGCACGCTTACGATAGGATGTTCTAGATACAGTACACCACTCATTATCATTGTACTCGATGGTAACCCATATTTTATCAGTTCCCTCAACAGCCTCTAGGCCATATTCATGCCAATAATCACCAGGAGACTTTTGCATAGATGGTTTAGCCTTATAGGCTTGTTCCTGATCAGCTTTTGGAATAATCTCATTATATTTAATTTTTTCAGTTATTATATAACGGCTGCCCTGAACCTCAAGGACATCGTAACAATTAAACTCCATAAACAACCTCGTTAGAGTAGCAATACCTATATACGCATCTAAACTACTCTCTCTCCTAAACGGGATTTAATGAAATTAAGCTTTAAAGTAGCCTACACGTTCATGAATCGTTTCATTTTCAATAATAGAAATACCATATTGTTGCCCCATAGTAGCTGATACAAGCACCTTAGCTACATCAGCAGTTTTTACAGGCTCTTGACTCATTAATACACGTGCTTTATTAATGACCCCCAAATACAGCACAGCTAATACGCTCTACCAATTTAGGTTCTTCTCGAATCAAGGTAGCTGGACGAACAATAACAATCGCTTCAAATGGAAGTTCTAAGATGACCTCTTCCAATTGTCCTTTCATGGACATATAAAAGAATTTCGATTTTGGATTCGCCCCTAAAGAGGAGACTAATCCATATTTTTTTACTCCATTTTGAGCTGCAATGCGAGCCATTTCGTACTGGTAGGTATAATCGACTGTCCATTGTGCTTCTTTAGAACCTGCTTGTTTACGGTTTGTGCCCATAGCAGAGAATAAAATATCTCCTGTTACTAGGTGTGCCCATTCACGAGGTTCATCAAAATTAACGATATGAACGGTTACCTTTGGAGATGTATACGTAACTTGACGACGTACAAATACATGAATTTCTTGAATTTCATGATTGTCAATCAATGATTCTACAATATGGCGACCAACTGCACCAGTAGAACCTAATACTAAAGCTTTCATACTTCACCTGTATCTCTTTCAGACTCTTCAGCAATAATCTCTTTTAAAAGTTTAACTTCCTCTTTTGTTAATGGTCGTTCTAATAAATCGGGCCGCAACAATCGTGTCCGCTTTAAGGCTTCCTTTTTTCGCCACGTAGCAATGTTTTTATGATGACCGCTACGTAGTACATCAGGAACAACCCATCCTCTGAATTCTGGAGGCTTTGTATATTGAGGACATTCTAATAAAGGCTCATAAAAGGAATCTTCTTGGGCCCCACTAGCTGCACCTAATACACCGGGAATCATACGAGCCACTGCATCAGCTACAACCATAGCTGGCAATTCTCCACCCGTTAATACATAGTCCCCAATTGAAATAGTTTCATCTACTAAATGTTCCTCTACGCGATAATCGACGCCTTCATAATGACCACAAATGAGCACCAATTGATCGTACGTCGCTAGTTCCCGAGCCTTTTCTTGTGTAAACGGTTGACCTGTAGGTCCCATAAAAATAACACGACGTCGTATACTTTCACTGGGATTACCAATAAGACTCATTTCATCACACATCTCATCTATAGAATAGGCGCTATTAGTTTCGCTATCATATTGAGCAATAACAGATTCTACCGCTTCAAAGATGGGAGGTGCCATCATAAGCATACCGGCCCCACCACCATACGGCGTATCATCTACTTGACCATGTTTATTATGACTAAAGTCCCGAGGGTTAGTTACGCCCATAGATAAGCGTTCCGCTTCGATAGCCCGTTTTATGATGGAATGACTAAAAAAAGCATCAAAAAACTCAGGAAATAAAGATACGATATCGATACGCATAGACCGTCCTCTGTACTTATTAACTCACATAAACTCATTAGCATTATCTATATATAGCTATATTATATAACTTTTACCATAATATACCTATATGTAGATAAAAATAAAAACCGCCTAAAGGATTATATCCATTCAGGCGGATCTACGATCATCAATTTATTCTCCACATCGATGTCTTTAACGACCTCTTCAATGGCTGCAAATAATTGATCTGGTTCCCCATCTTTAGAAACCACATAGACATCATTAGCACCAGGTTGCAACACATCGGTAACCGTGCCAAGCACGTTACCTTTAGTATCTTGAACCTCAAGACCGATGATATCAAAAATGTAGTAGCGACCTTCTGGCAATTCTACCAAATCTTCACGACGGACTTGAATTGCTTTCTTACTGAATAATTCAGCCGTGTTACGATCAGGAATTTCCTTAAAGGATGCTAGTACAAATTGCTTATGAAATCGTGCGGATGCAACGTGGTATTCTTTACCATCGATGTAACAGGCATCCATATGCATAAACCGTTCTGGAAAATCGGTTTGAGGCATAATACGAAGATCACCCCGCACGCCGTGCGGGGCGATGATAACACCTATTGTGATGAAATCGTTATGTTTCATTATTGACGAAACGCAACGATTTTACCGTCTTCTAATAGGATTTCAGCGCCCATCATGGCATCCAAATCATCCCCGATTTTAACGGTAACTGTTTGCTCTAAAGTACCTTGAGGAATTTCAGTTCCCAAAGCTAAACCTTGAGCGTCTTTCAATTTAGCTGTTACTTCTTCTTTGAAAGCCAAGCGTTTATTTTTTTCTTCGTCGATTTGTTGACGAATAGCAGTAAGACTTGTTGCATCAACTTTAGCTGCATCAGCCAAAATACGTTGGGCTTGGAAACTCAATTGCTTCCAAATCTTTATTCACCATATCAAGGCGAGTTTCAAGATCGGATACAATTTTCGCTTTCAAGTCTTCTGTTACTTTTGCTTTTACTGCTACAGGGACACGTAATGTCATTTCTTCCATTGAAATACTCCCTTTTAGACAATATCAACAGATATCTTTTTGTTCTCTTTAATAGCCGCCGCTTTCACCACAGCGCGAATCGCCTTCGCAATTCGTCCTTGCTTTCCGATGACTTTGCCCATATCCTCTGGGGCTACGTGAAGTTCGTAAACCTCCATATTTCCCTTTTGGACCATGGTAACAGATACGGCATCAGGCTGCTTCACTAATGATTTCGCAATTAATGAAATTAATTCTATCATCACAGTATGCCTCTCTATTAATTACTTTTTAGCGTCAGCAAATTTTTGCATAACGCCTTGTTTTTTGAACAAGGAGCGAACAGTGTCAGTAGGCTGAGCACCTTTAGCTAACCAAGCCAAAGCTTTTTCTTCGTCTACATTAACGATAGCTGGTTGTTTAGTAGCATCATATTGACCAATAGTGTCAACAGGACGACCTTCACGTGGAGCACGTGCGTCAGCAACAACGATACGGTAGAAAGGAGCTTTTTTAGCACCTAAACGAGTCAAACGAATTTTTAACATGTGAAATTCACCTCCTTATACTGATGTGGGTGGACAGGTTCAGCGCCCCTGCCCATGTATTACATAAACGGTAATTTAGGCATTCCTGGGAAAGCCGCCCTTACCGCCACGTAAACCTTGCATGCGCTTCATCATCTTCCGCGCTTCCTCAAATTGTTTCAACAAGCGATTTACATCTTGTACCTGAGTACCAGAACCTAATGCAATACGCTTGCGGCGAGAACCATTAAGAATATTTGGATTTTCTCGCTCTGCTGCCGTCATAGATGTAATGATGGCCTCAATGCGGCGCACCTCTTTACTGTTCAAATCAAGGTCTTTCAATTGATCCTTAATTTGTCCCATGCCTGGCAACATACCAATAATATTTTGTAATGGCCCTAACTTTCTCACCTGATTCATCTGTTTCAAGAAATCATCCAAGGTGAAATTGTTTTTCGCCATTTTCTTAGCCATTTCACGAGCTTCTTCTTCATCGATAGCGCCTTGAACATTTTCAATCAATGTTTTAAAGTCACCCAAGTCAAGAATACGAGAAGCCATGCGGTCTGGATAGAATACATCGAAACCATCCATTTTTTCGCTCACACCAGTGAACTTGATTGGCAAGCCTGTTACAGCTTTGATAGATAATGCAGCACCACCGCGCGCATCACCATCGAGTTTAGTAAGGATAACACCATCAACGCCTAATTTTTCATTAAACGTTTGTGCTGTTGTTACCGCATCTTGACCGATCATGGAGTCTACAACGAGTAGAATTTCATGAGGTCGAACAGCAGCTTTAATATTGGATAACTCATCCATGAGGACTTCATCAATCGCCAAACGACCAGCTGTATCGATGATAACAACATCTTTCAACATATGCGTACTTTGCTCTACGGCACGACGCGCAATGTCTACTGGATTAGCACCAGGGGTTTCATCAGCAAATACGGGAATATCGATTTGCTTACCTACAACTTGCAATTGAGTAATCGCAGCTGGACGATATACGTCGGCAGCTACGAGCATTGGATGCTTACCTTGTTTGCGAAGGTATACTGCCAATTTACCAGCTGTTGTAGTCTTACCAGCACCTTGTAAACCAACAAGCATGATAATCGTTGGAGGCTTGCTAGAAATCATGATACGGCTTTGTGTACCACCTAAGAGAGCTGTTAATTCGTCATTTACAATCTTAATAACCGTTTGGGCTGGATTCAAAGAACCGAACACCTCTTCGCCGAGGGCCTTTTCCTTGATGGACTTAACAAAATCCTTCGCAACCATAAAGTTAACGTCCGCTTCTAAAAGTGCCGTACGTACTTGACGCAACGCAAGATTGACATCTTCTTCTGTAATTTTGCCCTTCCCTTTTAAGGATTGAAAGGCTTCTTGCAGTTTTTCTGACAAGCTATCAAATGCCATAATATCCCTCCATTTGCGCCAATACTTGTTGTACCTTACTTTCAGCTAACACCTCTTTAGGCAAGGTTTCTTTCAACTGTGAAAGCAGTCCTTCACGCTGTTCATATTGTGCTACCAAGTGTAATTTAGATTCGTAATCGTTTAAAATATGTCGAGCACGCTGTAAATTATCATGTACAGCCTGCCGTGATACACCTAATTCCTCAGCAATCTCGCCAAGGGACATATCGTCTTCGTGGTGAAGTTGTAAGGACATGCGTTGCTTGTCCGTCAATAATGGCCCATAGAAATCTAAGAGCAAACTTATAAGTACTCGTTCTTCCATTTCGCCACCTCCATCACTGTCAAGTCATATTACTTTACATATACTACAGCATAAAAAAAGATGTGTCAAGTAGAAATACTTAACACATCTTTTTTTATTGTAAAATATTATTAAAAATAAATTTTTAAATTGCAATATGAAATTGAGCTGTATCCAAATCTACAATTCTATTAACTTCTTCAAGAAAGACCTCCAAGGGAGTTCTATAATTTAGAAGCTTGCATGGCAATAATTTAATTACAATATTTAATTAAATTAGCGGTTTATTAGTTACACCATATCTTACTGAATTGTTGGTGCATAAATCACTTGGCGAAGATCCACCGTGCGAAGTTCGTCCATCGCAGGGGCCACTTTTTCGTCCACAGGTTTCACGCGATTGTTGCCGTCTTTCATTGCTTCGTTCAAGCTGAAGATAACCATTTCGTTCATGTAGAAACGCAGTTCGTCATCATGTACATTGGCCGTATTGCGATCCAAGATGTCGATGATTTGTTGCGCGTAGTCCAATTTAGCGTTTTCAGATACAGTCGCATGCTCTGTAAAGAACTGTTTGTAATCGTTGTACAAACGATCTAATGCCATGCGCGCATAGCTGTCGTTTTTGTAACGATGACTCACGATGTACCAGCTGCGACGAACGTTCATGTAGTACAACACATTGTTACGGTAACGCTCTTGACCGGTCATAATGCGGGAATCATCCATGATACGCTTGCCCTTTTGATCCAATTGGAATTGTGTGAAAGCATTCACTACGTCCCAAACTTCTTCGCTAGGTACAGGAATAGCCACTTCTGCTTCAATCACGTTTAATGGTTCAGCTGGTTGTTCCGGCATCATCAATCGATCTTGAGCCGCATCCGCTTGGCCCACCGCACACACACACGCAAGTGCCAATATAGGCATAATTTTTTTGAATTTCATACATTCTCCTGATAATCAGCCGCCCTGCGAAGGGCGGCTTTCATATTCCTTACATAACTAGACTAAGAATTCTCCCTTATTTAGAAAGACCCACTTGTTGCATAAGTAATGCGATTTGAGCTTTCATTTGTTCATTATCTTCCTTCACAGAGGATAATTCATCAATACGTTGTTGCATACGTGCATTATCCTCCTTAACAGAAGACAACTCATGGAGGCTTTCTTGCATGCGTGCATTTTCAGCTTTCAACGCTGTTACTTCATCTTGCAACACATAAATAGAGCTGATAGGACCGCCCTTATAACGTTCAGGAACAGCTTTCTTCGCATCGGAAGTGCCGAATTTACGAGTTACACCAGCATTCACCATGTTATGGTGGCTACCTACGGACATCCCTACATGGAACATTGTATCTTCCGCCGTGTAATGTGCAATGCCTAGAGCCGCCGCCGTTTCACCGCGATAGTTGCCGATGCCGGCCATCACCTGAGTCGGTTCCAACGGATCATACTGAATAGGTTTCAACGCTGAAATTGCCGCCGCATGAGCGCCCACACGTTGCGTTTCGCCCGCTACCGCATTAATGGCATTTGACAAGCCGCCAGTAGCATCTTTCAATTGATTTACGTTAACCGCATCGGTACCATTTACGCCAGGGCCGACATTGGTAATTGTATTACCGCCGTTATCCAAACCGTTTTTAGTAAGGCTTACAGTATTTCCGTTAGCAGGTGTAATCGTTACACCGCCACCGTTCATAACTGTAGTATTACCTGCAGCATCTTTAGTTGTGACTGTTTCAAGACCTTTCAAATCTTTCGCCATACGAACCTTAAGGTTGCCAGCACCATCAGATACGACACCTAAATTATCTTCTGTAGTCAACTTGCTAGCATCAGTGATACCGCCGATTACATTTACTTGTTCGTTAAGCTTTTTCTTGATAACATCACCGGAGTCACCACCGTATTTCATACCGTCGTCTTTAGTCGCCACTTGATGTGTCTTACCGTTTTCGTCTTGGTATTTAATGCGAGTGATTTCGTTACCTTCAAGATCAGGATCTCCTTTTTCAACAGTGATATCTGCGCTGCGACCATCTTTGCCGTTTAAGCCGATGTGACCAATGCCGTCTTTACCGGACATGGATACAGCATCTTTACCGTCTTTGCCTGTGATACCTACTTTGCCGTCTGTACCGTCAGCACCATTAGGACCAGTAATAGATACGCCATCTTGACTGTTTTTACCAACTTTTACCTTATCAGTAGTTAAGCTGTCAGTCTTAAGGTTTTTCGCCATCTTGATATTAACATTACCATCTTGGTCGGCTACTGTTTTAATATTTTCGCCGGAGTATTTATCGTCAGACTCTGTACCTTCACCTTTGATAGTAACCTTTTGGCCTAGATTACGGTGGAATTCACCTGTATTACCAGCAAAATCCATACCTTTTTTCGTGATTTCATCACCTATGTTATTAATCTTATTATCTAAGGATTTGTGAGATTTTTGCAATTGATCTTCTGTAGCCGCACGACCGCTTGTGATGTTGTCAGGATCCCAATCTTTATTTTCTAGGCCTGTCACATAACCGTCTTTACCATCAACAGAGACTTTACCTGCTGCAATCTTACCATCTTTACCATCGATAGTCACCTTATCACCAGCTTTAATTGTACCGTTTCACCGTCAATTGTTACGTTGCCAGCTTTAATAGTACCTTTGTTGCCGTCGATTGTAACTTTATCACCAGCTTTGATAGTACCTGTAGTACCATCCATTGCGATTTGTTTCGTAGCATCAGAGCCCAATGTCACTTGATCTTTAAGACTTACTTCATAGTTCTTGGAACCATTCGCATTGGTGCTAGGTGTCACAGTAATATTATTACCTGCAGATACCGTTGTGGATGCAGCTGCTGTAGCTTTATCCAATTGAGATTTATTAACCGCATCTTTAGGATCCGTACCGTCGGCTACATTCGTAATCTTATTACCGCCGTTATTGAGGCCGTCCTTTGTGAGGCTCACCTTATTACCGCTGGCAGGATTGATTGTCATACCGTCACCGTTGATAACAGTGTTATTACCACCGTTTGTGAAAGTTGTAGACGTTAAACCCTGTAATTCTTTCGCCAATTTTACATTCAATGTACCGTTACCGTCGGATACAACACCGATATTATTGTCGGATAATTTAGCTACATCAGCACCGCCTTTGATAGTTACGGTATCACCTAATTTTCTGTTGCTTACGGCACCGGTATCACCGGCAAAGTTCAAGCCTTTTTCAATAGTTTTATTGATATCGGAGATATCCTGTTTATTCTTATTGATGTTCTGCGTATTGTTGGCGATATCTCCGGCATTTTTAGTGATGTTCTGTTTGTTACCCGCAATATCCTGTTTATTTTTGTCGATGTCGGATCTATTCGTATTAACTTTGTCGTTAACCTTCTTCAACTGATCTTCCGTAGCACCACGACCGGATACAGCCACTGGATTATCCACATTCCAATCCGTATTCGTGAGACCTGTTACATGACCTGTATCACCATCTACAGTTACAGGGTGGGCAGCACCGACATTGATTTTATTGCCTAAACCGACAGTAAATTCCTTACCGCCATTCGCATTCGTACCTTCCGTTACGGTTACATTCGCATCCTTTGCTTTCACAGTGGATGCCTTCGCAGTACCGTTGATAGCTTTTTGTAACTGACCGTAGTTAACTGCATCATTAGGATTACTACCATCCGCCAAGTTGGTAATCTTCTGATTGTTCGCATCAATACCATTCGGCGTTACATAAGTCTTACCGTCTACAGTCAAGCCGTCATTGTTGATAGTCGTACTGCCGGCAGTAACGCTTTCTAGACCGGTTAACGTTTTCGCCAATTTTACATTTAATGTATCCGTTCCGTTGGATACAACGCCGATATTATTATCGGATAGTTTTGTCGGATCGGTCACACCACCGACAATATTCGTCTGTTCACCAAATTTACGAGTAAATTTATTAGCTGTAGCCGATGCAGCTTTCACATCACCAGCATATGCCACGCCCTTATCCATCTCCGAAGTAACTGCATGCAATTGACTGCCGTTGATAGCATCCGTAGAAGTATCGGAAATACGACCTGCCGCTACATTAGTAATTGTCCGTTCCATGCCTGCCTTGCCGACACTTACGGTGGATGCCGGATTAATACCTGCAAAGTTATGTACAGCCCCGTTAATGGTTGCGGAAGGTGTCGCTACAGCTGCTGCCGTTTCAGAACCGGTCCCCAGAGCTACAGCGCTTTCATTATCTACCTTTGTATTATTACCGAGAGCCACAGCATTTTTCGCCGTCACGGAAGCATTGTTCCCGAGAACCATAGCCCCATCAGCGGAAACATTGGAGTTACTGCCCACTACATAAGAATTATCGGCCGTAATACTGTTCTTATAGCCGAATGCACCAGACATATTACCTTTAACAGTACCGTCTGTAACAGTTGTAATTTTATCCTGATCGGCACCTGCACCACTACCATTTGCTTCCGTCGTGGTCATAACAGTAGCGGAACCGATAGTATTTCCTGCACCGATAGCATACGCCTGATTACCGTAAATCGTATTCTTGGAACCAACAGCAGCAGACTCTTTCCCGGATTTAGAACCGTCTTTCATATCTAAACCGACCTGGTTCGTATCACCGATAGAGGATGAACGATCACCGTAAGCACCAACCTGCGTACCAAGAGCAAGAGAATTTGTTCCCCAACTACGTGTCATGATACCGATGCCGGTGCTGGCTACACCTTTAGTCAAAGAGTTGATACCGATTGCTGTAGAGCCTGTACCATAGGCTTCGCTCAATGTACCGATAGCCGTAGTTGCATCACCGATAGCCGCCGTATTTGCATATTTACCTTTACATTAATAGATGCCGAACCAAGAGTGCCGGCGAATTTATCTTCAATTTCCTTGTTAAAGCTCTTTTTAATACCGTTTCCAGCAGCCAATTGAGGCACAGTTGTTTCCAATTCAGTACGAGCCATATCGATATCATCACCGCCGATGGCAACGGATGAATTACCGATAGCTCTTGTATCTGCACCGAGAGCAAGAGACTGTGTACCATAAGTTTTCGCAGTGCTGCCGATAGCTACACCTTGCGCATATTTAGGGTTAACAGTACCGCCATCATTCTTAATTTTTACATTTGTTTCCGCAGATGCACCGATAGCCACATCACCACGAGCACCGTAGGAAGCAGCATCCGCCCCCATAACAACAGCGCCGGATCCAGGATTACCATGATGCGTAGAAACAATACTCTTTGCGGAACGACCGATAACGATATCTCCGTTTTCCAAAGCTTGTGCCCCTTGACCTATAGCTACTGTACTTGTCGGGATATTCGTGCCTACAGTACTTTCACCGGCTGCTTTGCACCTGTACCGATAGCAATAGAATTAGTACCCCGAGCATTTGTGCTATCACCAATTGCGATACCACCGTCATTTTCAGCTTGTGCGTTGATACCATTTTTAATCGGTGCCCCCAAAGCATCCGTAGGCATCATAACGCCCGTCAACATAACGGCAAGCGCAGTAGCACCTACCATTTTAGAAAATACAACCGACAAAGAAGAACGTTTCGTCATGTTCTTTGCTGTTTCCGCTACGACTACGTAACACCCCTTTGTACGATTCCAAATTACTTTAAAAACTCGATTCATCAATCTTACCCCTTTAAATTAAACTAACTATATCCACTTACATAAAAATTACAGTAACCAATCGATAATCACTGAGACTATATCGATTTTCTCAAAATCATATAACTAAAATACCACATTTTACTGTATAAGTAAAATTTTTTTCATTTTATTTTCACATAATTATGCGTTCAAACTATCAATTTTTCGATATACAAAAAAATATCGAGGCACCGTCACTCGAACAGCCCTCGATATTCTTATATATACTATTAAATTATTCTATTGGATTGTCGGTGCATTAATCGCGGTGCGAAGATCAACCACATGAGCGTCCTCCATCACAGGAGCACCTTTTTCGTCGACCGGTTTCACGCGATTATTGCCATCTTTCATAGCTTCGTTCAAGCTGAAGATAACCATTTCGTTCATTTTCACCTTTCAATGCTGTTAGTTCATCTTACTCTCATTATATTAAGTATTTAAAAGTTGTAAATATACATTTTTACTTAAATAGAATAGGAGATTATGTTATAATAAATACATCCAATATTTTCAATATAAAAACAGGAGGTATTTTATGAATACCAAACAATATGACCTTATTGTCCTAGGTTTCGGCAAAGCCGGTAAAACATTAGCAGCTAAATTTGGCTCTATGGGCAAATCTGTAGCTATGATTGAAGAAAACCCACTTATGTATGGTGGCACATGTATTAATATTGCATGTATCCCAACTAAAACGATGATTATAGCCGCATCAAAGGGGTTATCTTACGATCAAGTACTAAACCAACGCGAGGTGGTTACCTCTCGTTTACGCAATAAAAACTTCGGTATGTTAGACACTAATGAACATGTCGATGTATATACTGGACATGGTGAATTCATTAGTAATAAAGAAATCGCCATTACAGCTGGGGAAGATAAAATCATCTTATCTGGTGAAACAATTATTATTAACACTGGTGCTGTAGCGATTAAGCCTAACATTGATGGCATCGACACAGCAACAGGCTTCTATAATAGTACAGAAATCCAACAATTATCCCCGCAACCAAGTACTCTAGGCGTCATCGGCGCGGGCCCTATCGGCCTTGAATTTGCCAGCCTATATGCTAAACTAGGTACAAAGGTAACAGTATTTAATATTGAATCTGGCATCTTAAACGGGAGGAACCGATCGTACAAGAATTAGCTAATGAGTACTTGACTGAGCAAGGTATTACTATTCTTAATGATGTAACATTAAACTCAGTATCTAATGATGGCAACAAACCTGTTATCACAGCAAATGGTCAAAACTATACATTTGATGCTGTTTTATATGCTACAGGTCGCAAACCAAATACATCTAACATCGGTTTAGAAAATACGGATATTACTACTAACGAACGTGGCGCTATCGTAGTTAATGATACATGTGAAAGCTCCGTTCCTGGCGTATATGCAGTAGGCGATGTAAACGGTGGTCCTCAATTTACATATATTTCTCTCGATGACTTCCGCATTGTATTTGGTACTCTTACAGGTAATGGCCAATACACATTAAAAGATCGCAAAAATATTCCTTACACAACATTCTTAACACCTCCACTCGCTCGTGTAGGTCTTACAGAAGAAGATGCTATCAACAAAGGCTATACAGTTAAAACGAAAGAAATGCTCGTAGCTACCATGCCAAGAGCTCATGTAAACGACTATTTAAAAGGTGCTTTAAAATTGTAGTAAATGCAGAAAACAATTTAATCCTTGGTGCTACACTTTATTCTCAAGGTGCTGAAGAGTTGATTAACCTCATTAAAATGGCTATGGATAACAACATTCCATATACATATTTTAAAAATCAAATCTTTACACATCCTACCATGGCAGAAAACTTAAACGACCTATGTAATTTTTAATGCCATAAACAAAATCAATAAACAAATGATATAAAACTGAAAAAAAATAAAAGGGCGCTCATTAGCTTATATATGCTAATGAGCGCCCTTTAACTATTTAGAAAAATAAGGTGCGATTTATAGTTATATACCCTGAATTGAGATACTACAGATTATAATGACAAAGTTCTACTAAATTTCCATCAGGATCTCTTAAGTAAATGCTTTCCATATTTAAAACTTTCATAAAAACCTCTATCTACTGTAATGTAACCTATTCATAGTACCTATTATTAAGATAGTTCCATATAGCATCTGCAATTGTTCTCTCTATTAGTTTTTTGTAAATAATCTACGTACTACCTTTTGTAGTTTTGGTGTCAACACAATAGCTACAATGATACCAGCCGCACTGGTAATCAAGGAGTATTGGATCTTGCTAGCTGCTACAGCCGCGCTGTTAAGAACAAACCACCAAGCAATGAAGTAGCCAAAGGCAGTCCAAATAGCACCGATAATGAGAGCTACTAAAATACGACCAAAAGATGCTGTCGGTTTATTGATAGATGGAGGCAAGTAGCCAGCTGTCATACCACCTACGATGAGACCTGCAATACCTTTAATAAAGAAAGAGAATACAATGTATTGCGTATGTCCACCAAAAAGATCAAATAATGCGGAACCAATAGCCGCACCTAAACCACCATATAAACCACCAAAGAGAATAGATGTGGTAAAGAGAGCAGCGGAACCTAAATGAACCATGGCCCCACCTGGTATTTCAATGCGAATCGTTGTTGCTACTGCACATAAGGCAGCAATAAAACCGATATATACAATATCGCGAGTCTTTAATTTCATAATAAACTCCTTCCCTTTTCTTAAGAACTATACTCAGTATATCAGATGATAAGTACTATAAAAATACCGAATTTATAGGAATTAAAATATTAGCAATAAAAATGAAGAACTACAAAACAGCACCTATACCATTCTATAGGTGCTGTTTTGTAGTTTATCTCATATATAATTAGAGTTTAGCTCGTTTCAAGCGAAGGGAGTTACCCACAACTGTAACGGAACTGAATGCCATCGCTGTACCCGCAATCATTGGATTTAATGCACCGATGGCTGCAAGTGGAATACCGATGCAGTTAAAGATCAACGCCCAGAACAGATTTTGTTTTATGTTGGTCATTGTCTTACGACTGAGGCGTACCGCTTGTACTAGGGTGTGTAAATCATTTCTTACGAGAACGATATCTGCTGCCTCTACCGCAATGTCTGTACCACTACCGATGGCAAAACCAATATCTGCCGTTACAAGAGCTGGTGCATCATTGATACCGTCGCCTACCATGCCCACTACAAGACCTTTATCTTGTAACTCTTTTACCTTGCTAGCTTTATCTTGTGGCAAGACTTCTGCAATAACATGAGTAATACCTGCTTGTTTAGCAATATATTGAGCCGTACGTCGATTATCACCGGTAAGCATCCATACATCGATACCTTGAGACTGTAATTCTTTTACAACCTCAATAGTTTCTGGACGCAATTCATCCTCTACAGCCCACAAAGCACTGATTATACCATCAACGGCTAGAACAGATACAGATGCACCTTGTTCTTCAAAACGAAGAATATCGTCTTGTACTGCACTTAAGTCATAACCTAGCTCATTCATCCAACGGCTGTGACCGAGTTGTACGGACACACCTTGATAAGCGCCTTGTAAGCCTTTACCAGGTACATCACCAAAACTTTCAAGTTCAACAGCTGTACCTTTATAGCCACGATCTTCACCGTAGTAGACCATAGCTTTAGCAATCGGATGTGATGTACCACTTTCAAGAGCCATCATAATAGACATATTTGTGCTTTCATCACCATTATAGTTTTTGAAAGCCGTCACATCTAGCACACCTTGTGTGAGGGTACCAGTTTTATCCATAACGATAGCATCAAGTTTTCCAGCTTTCAAGATATTCTGCACTCTTGATGAGAACACCATGTTCTGCACCTAGACCAGAGCCAACCATGATAGATGTTGGCGTTGCAAGACCAAGAGCACATGGACACGCAATAACGAGGACTGCTGTGGCATTAATGAGCGCCACATTGAGAGAATCGCCCATTACAAAGTACCAAACGAGACCTGTGAGAACAGCAAGGCCAATAACGATAGGAACAAAGTATTGTGCTACGATATCAGCAATACGTTGAATGCTCGCTTTAGAGGTTTGTGCCTCTTCTACAACCTTGATGATTTGGGACAGCATTGTATCGGAACCAATACGCTTCGCTTCCATCGTGAAAGCACCACTCAAGTTAATGGTCGCTCCAATTACCTCAGAGCCTACTTGTTTTTCTACAGGCAAGCTTTCACCAGTAAGCATAGCCTCATCTACTGTGGAATAGCCGTCAGTAATTGTACCATCCACTGGGATTTTTTCGCCTGCTCGAACTTGTAAAATATCGCCGGCTACTACTTTAGAAGTAGGAATATCTACAAACTCACCGTCACGCAACACATGAGCCGTTGCAGGTTGTAAAGCAATCAATTTTTGAAGTGCTTCAGAGGTACGCCCTTTTGCAATCTCTTCTAAGAGTTTACCAAGAAGGATAAAGGTAATGAGCCACGCAGAGGTTTCAAAGTAAATGCCATGAGGCCCTAGCTCAGGATGGAACTGCCAATTATAAATACTGAATAGATACGCTACTGTCGTACCCATTACTACGAGTACATCCATTGTAAGGGCACCATTTTTCACGGCACTCCACGCACTCTTATAAAACATGAGACCAGGTCCAAACTGAGCGATAGTAGCTAGAATAAACTCAACCCATACAGGCAATGCTTCAATACCAAATCGATGGAGGGTCATATTCACCATCATAGGCACAGCCATACAAGCTGCAACTATTAATCGGATAATATGAGGCTTTAAATTAACCTTTTCTATTTCCTGCTTTGTTTCATCCGCCTCTTCAGCACCAAAGCCGATATTTGTAATAGCCTCTATAATCTGTTGTGGTTCTACGCTAGAGCCCTCTTTATATTCAACGCTACCCTTTCGAGTCAAAAGATTTACCTTTACAGACTCTACACCATCGACTTTAGAAACAACATTTTCAACACGCTTTACACAGGCGGCACAATGCATACCTGTTATATCAAACTCTTGTTTCTTCTTACTCATAGTATCACTTCCTTCTAACCGTATATGTAAAGATATGTACACTTATAGAAATACAAGACATATGACCATAAACTTATAGTGTACATAGCTTGTATTAATAGTAGAGATTTATTAAGTTCTAACATTTAACATATGAACACATTTACATGAGTACACATTCATACATCTCTATTTAATAGTAACATAAATTCTCAATACGTCAATATCCTACTAAATTTAGAGGATTATTCCTTTTTTACAGGGAGAATTAATATGTCCCTACCTATACACAACATTCATAAATAGATTATAATAAAGTGATGATGAATAAACATAAACTTTGATTCTAAAGGAGGTGAAAATATGCCTGAATCAATGAGTCCTACAGTAGAATTTACTTCGGTAGCGAAGGAATTCCGCCATGAATATATTGTTGATAAATCACGATTTATCACAACTATATACCCTTGTACAACTGAAGAAGAGGCGCAAGCCTTCATTGGTCGCATCAACAAAGAGTTTTGGGATGCCACTCATAACTGTACAGCCTATGCATTAGGTCCTAAGCAAGAACAACAACGATCTTCCGATAATGGCGAGCCATCTGGTACAGCTGGCAAGCCAATGTTAGAAGTGCTCAAGAAAACTGGAGTTACCAATGTGGCAGTTGTTGTAACTCGCTATTTTGGTGGTATCAAACTAGGTGCTGGTGGCTTGATTCGTGCATATTCACACTCCGTTGCGGAAACATTACGTCTTGCCCCTAAAGAACTACACACAACACGAACTCAACTACAAGCGACCATCGATTACTCACTATATGGCGCAGTAGAAAGATTTGTACAAGACAAAAAACTACATTATGAAGCAAATTTTGGTGAACATGTAACGGTAACAATCTTAGTCCCCCCTACTGATGTGGAAGGCATACAAAAAGAGCTCCAAGACATGAGTCATGGAGCTGCAGATTGTACAATATTAGATTCTATTGAAGTGGTACTACCGCTAGATGAATCATCTAACCAATAGACACTAAGCAATTAGTTGCCGTGGTTAACTAAACCTGTTACGCCTTGACTAAGTTCACGACGTTTTTCATTAGTCAACGGATGAGGCCACACGCGTTCAAGTTGTTTTTTACGACTTAAACCAGTATTATGTGCAGTCATTAATCTACGTGCTTCCCAGTTACGAATTGCTTTGCTTAATGTTCTTTTTACCACGCCCATAGTAGTACCCACTTTCTTAATTGCCGTTATTATATCAAAAATTGTGATAAGGATAGAAAGTTTACTTCATATATAATTAACTCACTATTTCCTTGTTGAGTATAGTATATATACCATTTTATAAAATGTGAAATGACGGTTACTTAGTTCGTTATAATTTTTATTTATCTTATTTTGTGTATAATAGGGAGATTCCATGGATACATCTTACTACCACAATTTTATTACCCTCGTTCAAACGGGCAATATGACGCAGGCCGCAGAGATTCTTCATATTACACAACCAGCGTTAAGCAAGCAGTTGAAATATTTAGAGGCTGAATTTGGAGCCCAGTTAATCAATATCAAACGCGGGCAACGAGGATCCAACTTACAATTAACAGATGCTGGTAAAATCTTCTATGAAAAGGCACAACAGCTTTGCTCTATTGAAGAATCTACCTATAATGCTGTACAACAATTGAACTCTCGCATTGAAGGTACCTTGCGTATTGCAACCTCTGCTTCTCGTTCAACCCCGATTGTACAGCAATATTTACCAGCCTTTTCTATGAAATATCCGTCTGTTCACTTTGAGATTTACGAAGGTCTCATGACAAATGTAGTAAATCAACTCATCAACGGCAGTGCTGAATTAGGTATTGCTAACATTCAGATGGTAGACACTGATAAATTTGATATTCTTCTTACCCAAGAAGAACATTTATATGCCATCTTCCGTCGCGATGTATTCTGGACAGATCGTGAACATGACACCATTACTTGGGAAGACATCAAAAAATGTCCTCTATCCCTCTCTGGTGGCTCTGTAAGGATGATTATGCAATCTAGCTTAACAGACATGGAACAACTCAATGCAGTGGCTATAACTACTACTAAAAGCTCCGCCATTGAATGGGCTTCTTCTGGCCGCACTGTATCATTAGTTCCAATGGATGCAAAAGAATTGATCAACCATCGTAAGATGGCCCGCATCAAATTGCCAGAATTCTCAGGGGACTTTAAAAAAGCCTTTATCACTCTTAAAGGACATGCTTTATCTCCTGTAGCACAGCAATTTATCGATTTCTACAAAGCTTATGTCTAATTAAGAATAGGCAAAACGATTACCACAATATGACGTTAACAGAGCATACTACTGTAGCTACTATAAATATAGCCTTCAGTAGAATACATAAGAAAAGACCTAGTGCAATATGTACTAGGTCTTTTCGCATCATATCTTGTATATCAGTAAAGCTTATGGTTGTGCAGTAAAACTTATGGTTGTGTAAGTTTACCATAGATATGATTAGATTAAGCTTGATGTACAGCACCTACAATATCAGAGATACTGTTTAAGTTATATTGTTCTACATATTCACTCATTTCACGAGCAATACGTGAAATGGCTGTTGGATCTACCATCGTAGCAACTCCAACTTGAACGGCTTGAGCACCAGCCATCATAAATTCGATAGCATCAGTACCAGTCATAATGCCACCAAGCCCCATAATAGGAATATTAACCCCTTTATAAACTTGGTGCACCATACGAAGTGCTACCGGTTTAACAGCTGGACCAGATAAACCACCATAAATATTACCCAATACAGGTTGTCGACGGTGAATATCTATGGCCATACCGAGAATGGTATTAATGAGACTTACCCCATCACCACCACCGGCTTCTACAGCCTTTGCAATTTCCACAATGTCTGTTACATTTGGTGAAAGTTTTACAATAACAGGTTTATCGGTAACTTTACGAACTGCTTTAGTTACTTGTTCAACTACCTTTGGGTCTACACCAAAGGCCATACCTTCACACTCTACATTTGGACAAGATACGTTAACTTCTAAACCTGCAATACCATCTACAGATAAAGTCTCAGCCATCCACGCAAATTCTTCAATGGTGCCTGCAGACATATTAGCAAGTAATGGTACATCGTATTTCTTTAAATCTGGCAAAATATCTGTAACAAAATATTCCGCCCCAGGATTTTCAAGGCCGATACAATTCAAAACACCAGATGGTGTTTCTGCAATGCGAGTACCGCGGTTACCATGACGACCTTTTGGAGTCAAACCTTTTACAGAGATAGCCCCTACTTCATTGCTTAGATCAAGGTAGCCTGCATATTCAGGGCCATTACCAAAGGTACCAGACGCAGCGATAATAGGATTTTTCATCTTAATACCGCAATAATCGATAGCTAACTTTGGATTTGGCGTAACGGTGTTATTTAAATCGCGTTCACTCATTAAAAGAACACCTCCTCAGCCGGGAATACAGGACCATCTTTACAAACTTTATAGCGTTTACCTTCTGCACCATCACAACCACAGCCTAAACAACCACCTGTACCACAACCCATGCGCTCTTCAAGAGAAACTTGGCATGGTACATTGAGGTCTTTAGCCACTTGAGCTACACCTTTCATCATCGGCGTCGGACCACAAGTCATAACAGATGTGAAAGAATTAGCATTAATCAGATCTGGCATGATGGCCGTAGGAAAACCTTTTGTACCTACGCTACCATCATCAGTGGTGATATGTACTTTAACAGGCGTATCTTTAAATAAGTCAGCCCAGAAGGTTTCGCTTTCATTTCTAAAACCGAGAATAACTTGTGCTTCTTCCCCTTCTTTCAAATGGGAAGATATGCATAACATTGGTGCAATTCCTACACCACCACCGACGAGAAGCATATTCTTAGATGTAACAAATGGCTCACCCAAAGGACCTAAACAATCTAGAGTATCGCCTGGAACAAGGTGAGTCATAATCTCAGTCCCTTTACCTACGACACGATACAAAAGGGTAATCGTCCCCTTTTCTGCATCAAAGCCTGCATAGCTGATAGGTCGGCGCAATAATGGTGCCGTTGAGTCCGCTACGCGAACATTACAAAACTGTCCTACCTTTGCTTCTGCTGCTTGTTTTGGTGCGTGGATATCCATAATCCACACATCAGAGCCTATTTGCTCATTGCGAACGACTTCGCCCTGTTCTACATAGCCACTCATGATTATTACTCCAATTCAAAATCCTGTAACGCTTCTACAGTATAATTTGCATTATTTATACGATTTGCTACAACTCGTAATACTTCGCATGCTGTATTGAGACTTGTTAAGCAAGGTAGTACTAACGTGCCTTTTATCGTAAGACTACGCCCTCCTTCATGACTACTTCGCCATTAACGACTGTAAGTTTTGCTTTACCTTTAACAGTCATGCCATCGAACGGGCTTACCTTACCTTTTGTATAGAATTTATTGCGGTCTACAGTCCATTCTTCAGTTGTAGAGAATACTGTAATATCCGCTGGTTTGCCAACTTCAAGAACACCTGCATCGAGACGCATCAATTCAGCTGGACGAGTACTCATATTGTACACAACTTGATCAATGCTAAGTTTATCTGGACCGTAGGCATTTGTAATAACCGCTGCCAAAGATGTTTCGAGACCGCTGAAGCCATTTGGTGCACAGCAGAACTCATGGTCTTTTTCTTCAAATGCATGAGGTGCATGGTCTGTGATAATGGCATCAATTGTGCCATCTTTCAAACCTTCTAACAAAGCTTGACGATGATCTTCGGAGCGAATTGGAGGTGCCATTTTGAAAGCTGGGTTATATTCGCGTAAATATTCGTCAGTGAAGGATAAATGTTGGCTTGTAACTTCACAAGTTACATTAAGGCCTTTAGCCTTCGCACGACGAACCATATCTACCGTGTTTTTGCTACTTACGTGAGCGATATGGATATGACCACCTGTCATTTCAGACAATAAGATATCACGTGCTACAGCCAAATCTTCAGCTACGGCAGGACGACCAGAAACACCTAGCTCATAAGATACAATACCTTCGTGCATATGACCATTTTTAGTCAATGTAATATCTTCCGCATGGTCGATAACCATTTTATTGAACATGGAGGAGTATTCTAAAGCGCGACGCATGAAAGCCGCATTTTCTACATAGTGACCATCGTCGGAGAATGCAACTACACCTGCTTCAGCCATATCGCCTAATTCAGCAAGTTCTTTACCTTCAAGACCTTTGGATACAGCGCCGATGAATTCTACTTTCACTACACCAGTAAGCTCTGCTTGTCTTTGCAAACCTCTTACTAGCATCGCATTATCTACTACAGGATTAGTATTAGCCATAGTTACAACACGTGTGAAACCACCTGCTGCAGCTGCTTGTGTACCAGAGTGGAAGTCTTCTTTTGCTTCTTGGCCTGGTTCACGCAAATGTGTATGAATATCGATAAGGCCAGGTGCTACGATAAGACCTGTTGCATCATATACTTCAGCGCCGTCTGCACTTAAATTTTGACCGATGGCTGCAATTTTACCATCTTTTACGAGCACGTCTGCTACTTCGTTTTGTTTTTTCGCCGGATTTACTACCGTACCATTTTTAATAAGCAAGCTCACTACCGTCACCTCCGATAATAGTTAAGTACAATACAGCCATACGTACAGCTACGCCATTGCGTACTTGTTCTTGAATTACTGATTGATCAGAATATGCTACATCTGGCGCAATTTCAAGACCGCGGTTCATCGGGCCTGGATGCATTACCATTACATCGTCTTTAGCTAATTTCAATACTTCGTTATTGATGCCAAAGATTCGTGCATATTCTCTATTTGTAGGATATAGTGCAGAGTGAATACGTTCTAATTGAATACGAAGTACGTTTACTACATCTGCATTAGCAACTGCTTCACGAATATCATGGTGTACAGTAACACCTAGTTTCAAGTTCTGGATATACCATTGTACGAGGACCAGCTAGATGTACATCAGCACCCATTTTAGTAAGGCCGTAGATGTTAGATCTTGCTACACGACTGTGCATGATATCGCCGATAATTACTACTTTTAAGCCTTCAAGAGATTCTTTTTTCTCTAAAATAGAGTACATATCTAGCAAAGCTTGAGTTGGATGCTCATGAGCGCCATCACCTGCGTTGATGATGATAGGATCAACTGCTTTAGTAGCATATAAAGGTGCACCTTCTGCGCTGTGGCGCATTACGATAGCATCTGTGCCCATGTAGGACATTGTTAACAATGTATCGCGGAAGCTTTCACCTTTACCCATGGAAGAGCCACTTGGAGAAAGATTGATAACGTCAGCCCCTAAATATTTGCCGGCTAACTCAAAGGAACTACGGGTACGAGTACTTGGCTCCATAAAGAGGTTAATAATAGATTTTCCCTTCAAAAGTGGAACCTTCTTATCATCAGAAAGTACGATGTTCTTCATTTTCTTTGCCACATCTAAAATCAATTTGATTTCTTCAGGTGACACATTTTGCAAACCTAATAAATGTTTGCCTTTTAGGCTAACTTGTCCCATGATTTCCTCCTAACTCACGTAACAAAAAAGACCTTTTGCCCAGGGCAAAAGGTCAAATAGTTTGCACAAAGAAGCCCTTATGGGCGCTTCAACTATATTCCTTTTTCAGCCTCTCTGGACTAAATTAAAAGGTATTGTATTATGCAATGGTCTCTCGTACCATATACGCATTTTCTTTTTTTATTGTACTGAATCTACCTGTGAAAGTCAATGTAAAACGCAAAATTCATAATGATTTTAAAAAGAGGACAAGCACATAAAATGGCTTATCCTCTCTATACTTCACCAATTGTTTCCTTATAATCAATCTATAATTAGATACAAATAATTTTCATTATTATAAGCTAATATTACTGTCCCATAGGATATAATTTTGGTGGATTTTGATCATCATTTTGTTGACCTTGCTGTGAACTATAAGGAGCTTGACCTTGTTGCTCATTAGTCATTGGATTTTGCTGTGTATATTGTTGATTTTGTTGTGGTTGCCGTTGGTCACGACGACGTGTATTTTGTGATGCAGTCGGTCTAGGTTTAGTCAACTCATCAATAGATACAGCATTTGGAATAGTTACACTTGGTGTATCCTCATGTACATCATCAAGTTCACTGAAGGAAGGTCCTGTTTTAGCAGATTGTGCTGCCTTACGTTCTGCCTCAATTTGTTGACGTGCAAGTTCTGCGCGACGACGAGCATTTTCTTGTTGTTCTTTAACGCGTTGAATCGCTTCAGCACGCTCTTTAGCTTTACGTTCGATTTCAGCTTGTGCCAACGCTTGTTGACGAGCCGCTTCGGCCTTACGCTCCGCTTCAAGATGCGCTTGGTATCGTTCCTCAGCAATACGGCGAGCCTCTGCGGCTTGACGTTCTGCTTCAGCTCGTTCTGCCGCAAGTCGTTCTTGCTCTGCCTTACGAGTTTCTTCAACCAAGCGAGCTTGTTCGGCTTTACGGGCCGCTTCAATTCTCGCCTCTTCTGCTTTACGCGCTTCTTCAGCACGTTTTGCTTCTGCTGCTAAACGTGCTTCCTCTGCCTTACGAGCAGCCTCAATTCGTGCTTCTTCAGCTTTACGAGCTTCCTCAGCACGGCGAGCCTCTTCTGCCTTTCTAGCAGCTTCAATTCGCTGTGCTTCTAAGGCAGCTTTCGCCTCTGCTGCTCTACGAGCATCTTCTTGACGTTTTGCTTCAAGAGCTGCTTGCTCTGCTGCACGTTGTGCTTCCAAGGCAGCTTTTGCTTCTGCAGCTTTACGAGCTTCCTCGGCGCGTCTAGCTTCTAATGCTTCTTGTTCTGCTTTACGTTGTGCTTCTAAACGAGCTTTTGCTTCTGCTGCTAAACGTTCTTCTTCGGCTCTCTTAGCTTCTAAGGCCGCCTTTTCTGCCGCTCGTTGCGCTTCAAATCGAGCCTTAGCCTCAGCTGCTTTACGTGCTTCCTCAGCTTTACGAGCTGCCTCTACACGTTCTGCTTCCGCCTTACGTGCCGCTTCGATACGGGCCAACTCAGCTTTACGCACTTCTTCTGCCTTGCGAGCTTCCTCAGCTTGGCGTTCAAGCTCAGCCTTTCTAGCTGCTTCTATGCGTTTTGCCTCTTCTGCTTGTCGCATTTCTTCGACTTTCTTAGCCTCTAAAGCTGCTTTTTCTTTTGCCGCTTGCGCCTCTTGAGCCGCTTTTAATTCAGCTGCCTTGCGATCAGCTTCGGCTTTTTCTGCCATTTTACGCTCAATTTCAGCATGTTTGGCTTCTGCAGCCTTGCGTGCCATTTCTGCTTTTTCAGCAGCTAATTTAGCTTCTTCTGCTTTTTTACGAGCTAATGTTTCCTCCGCTTCTTTTGATTTTTTAAGTTGAGCTTCTTTTTAGCTTCAGCAGCTGCTTTATCACTTAACTTTTTAGTTTCTTCATGAGCGATATTCTCTGCCTGCTTACTAGGTGTCAAAGTGGATTTTGTAGTATCTACAGTACCTTTATTGCTATCTTTACCACCTATAGGACCTACCGGAATTTGCGTAGTCCCTTGAGTTGGATGACCTAAACTATCTTTTACATCCTTAGGAACATTAACAGCAATAGTTTGATGTTTTTGTGGATTCGCAAGAGATTCAGGAATTAACAAGAACCGTATCGGCAAGTTAGATGCCCCTGCAGGCATAAAGTTTAATGTTAATAAATCACCTGCGTTATAGTTACCCATGATGCGACTATCTAAAATAGTTCCATCCCCAAGTGCAGAGATACCATCAGCACCGCCAATATGATAGGTTCGTGTATCTGTTTGACCGCGACGAGCACCTTGTTGGTGTAATGCTTTCACCGTAAAGGAACCAGAATAGGGACCACCAAGAGGGTTAAAATACAATCTAAATGGTTCATTACCCTTTGTAGGAATTTTTAGTGTATAAGATACACCATAGTTACCACGATCGCGAACAAATGCTTTATTTTGCATTTCGTCTACACCGTTGATAAACATATCTTCACGGTCATTACCGATTTCTACAAAAGCACCGCCTAATGTCGTATCAAATGGTGTAGTAACCTCCATATTACGCTTAGACCCAGTATAGGTACCACGCAACTGAATTTCATCAATAGGCAAATTTTTCGCCCAATGAGATGCATCTACAGCATCAATACCCATAGGTAGCATCATAACGCGAGCAAATACAGGCGCTTCCGTTTTAATATCTACAATCCCTGTAAATAATGCGTCTTGATATACAGGCGTTTGCTCTAAATCGCTAAATATTAGTTTACGACCTTGTGGTGGAATACTTAATGAATATAATGGTCTAGCATTAGGGCTTTCATTAAGAGGCTGTTCTAAATCTTTACGCGACAAATCACGACCAGCTGCAAATAGTCAGGTGTGGCTACAGACTTTAACTGTCGCATTACATGGACTGTATTAGGATATGCCGTTTGATTTTCGAGGACAATAGCAATTTTATGAGGCTGATCCATTTCATTTACATGATAAAAATAGATACGGCCATTGCCATTAATTGTACCTGCACTAAGCGTACCACCTACAGGCCCTACATATTCAGGGCTATCTGATAGTAGTAATGTATCCGTTTGAGACACCAATGTGGGTGGTAACGGAGAAACTGAAAATATCCAATTGATTGTAAATCTATATCACGAGCCTCTACATGGCCTGTAAGAGCAGCCATGGCGGTCATAGCCGCAGCTACACAATATCTTGATTTATAAGAAAACATATATTATTACCTCTATATTTCTTCAAGCCCCATTGGGTCATATGTAAGTGCTAATGCTTCAATCTTTTTAAGACGGTGACCAATGCCCGATTTAGACAGTTCACCATCCATTAACTCTTCTAGCTCTTTTAAACTCGCTTCGGGATTTTCCCACCGAAGTCTTGCAATGACTCGCAATTTTTCAGGTAATTCTTCAATACCGATTTCTCTATCGATAATACGGATAGCTTTTACCTGACGTACCGCTGCATCTACAACCTTTTGTAAATTTGCAGTTTCACAATTTACCTGTCTATTGATCTGATTTCGTACAGTCTTCATAATCCGTACGTTTTCAAATTCCATCAGAGCAGATTGAGCACCCATGATTTGTAAGCAGTTCGTCACTGCATCGCCTTCTTTAAGGTATACGACATACTCTTCCTTGCGCTCCGTCAATCCAGCGTGAATGTGAAAAGAGCCGTAACACATGGATAATCTCCCGTGCAAAACTTTCATTGCCCGTCATAAACTCCAGGTGATAATCACTTTGCGGTTTATTAACGGATCCTCCCCCTAGGAATGCCCCCCGTAAAAAAGCACGTCGAGACTCCATAGACTTGAGCCAACTGCGTGGAATTTGTTCAGTTACAGGCCATAGTGCAAGATCTTCTAAAGCTTGACGCCCCTCCATAGATGGCTCTACAGATAAGGTATACATATTTTTCTTACGCAAGTTTAAGCCTTGTCGTACTAATACATTAGTAGGTAATTCGTATTGTTTCTTTAAAATACCTAGCAAACGACGAGCTACCGCATTGTTAGCCGTAGCCAATCGAATTCCCACGGCACCGTTCATACCTAAAATGATGGAACCACCCATGCGCAATAAGCAGGACGCTTCAATTTTCATGGCCACATCTGCATCACTAGAGGATTCATATTGGCATAATTCATTTTTTACATCTTCTGCAAATGACATGGGTATCCTTTCTTATTAATGATCGTCTCGTTGGAGATAATATTCTAAGATATGTGGTTCTGTGTTAGATTGCATAGCACGAACAATATCCATAATGACTTTGCCTAACCGTTCTGGATCATGAACAGCTGGCTTTTTAGAACTAATCAAGGTAGCACGAATTGTACGAATACCTTTAGCTTGTAATTTTTTCGTATCTAATGCTACAGGTTCAGAACCTACAGCACTATATTGCTCAACCATTTGAATTGGCAACGGACCGTCATTAGCAAGGACGGTATCTACAATACCTTCCCCACCATGAGCAATTAAAGCCTCTACATGGTCATTTAATGTATAACCCGTGGTTTCACCTGGCTGCGTCATAACATTAGCAATATAGATTTTATTGGCCTTACTTGCTCTTACATGAGAGGCAATCTTATCGGTCAACAGATTTGGAATAATACTAGTATATAAACTACCAGGACCAAAGATGATTACATCTGCTTCATCGATGGCACGCAAAGCAGCACCTTCCGGTTTTGGTTGAGCAGGATCGCTGTAAATACGTTGAATGCGCTTTCCAGAATTCGGAATATTACTTTCACCTTCTACAATAGTACCATCAGTCATCTCCGCTACTAATTTAATGAACTCAGTAGACGACGGAATTACACGACCTCGTACACGCAACAATTTACTAGCCGCTTCAAGCGCTTCCTCCACATCGCCATCATATACTTGAGCAAGTGCTGTGATAAAGAGGTTACCAAAACTATGCCCAGATAGCTCATTTTCCCCTTCAAAGCGGTAACGGAACAGGTTTTCCATAACCCCTTCTTGTTCAGCTAATGCAATCAAGCAGTTTCTCAAATCGCCAGGAGCAATCATTTTAAAATCTTGACGCAAGCGACCAGAAGAACCGCCATCATCAGCCACAGTTACAATAGCTGACAAATTTGACGTATGAGACTTCAAGCCACGCAATAAGTTTGATAACCCCGTGCCACCGCCGATAACGACGATTTTTGGGCCCTTATCAAGGCGAATATTCTGAAAAATAATATCCGATACTTTGCTATCAGGATTTGGTAATACAGCACGAATAATCGTTTTAATAACCTTACTCGTACCGATGAGCATCAGTATAGCACCGATGGATAATAGTACAAACCCTACAGCAATGAGAACATTATAATTGTAAAAGCCCGTTAAATCATAAGAAAAGGCTAGTACAATATCTTCAAGCACGGCTAACCATTGATAGTTAAACATCAATGAAATACCGATAATTAATAGACCTACACCAACACTAAACAGGGCAAGCCAACGTTTTATATTTAGGCCCGGACTTAGCCACCGGAACCATCTTTTTCGCAACATATGAACCCCTATCTAGTTACCAAGTGTTTTAATTTCATGAGGATTAAAGTCTTCTTCTACATTATTTTTCATCATATCTCGATGTTCAACAGATACACGATAGCCTTTTTCTAACAAGTGAGAATATAATGATTCTGCCATAGCAACAGATCGATGCATACCACCAGTACAGCCTACCGCTACGATAAATTGAGATTTACCTTCTTGTTCATAATTTGGTACAAGAAAATCTACCGTATCAAAGAAGCGTTTTTTAAACTCATCTGTTACTTCAAAGGAATGAATATATTCATTAACGGCCTTCACGCGACCTGTTTTATGTCGGAATTCAGGAATATAAAACGGATTTGGTAAGAAGCGTACATCCCATACCATGTCCGCATCGAGAGGAATACCATATTTAAAACCAAAGCTAACTACCGTAATAGCCATGCCATGACCTTCATCCACTTGAGTAAAGCGAGTTTTTAAATACTCTTTAAGACTAGCTGTTTTCATATTTGTAGTATCAATGATGAAGTCTGCTTTATGGCGTACAGAATTAAGAATTTGACGCTCTTTTTTGAGACCAGTCGTAATCAACCCATCTGGAGCCAATGGATGGCTCCGACGACTTTCTTTATAGCGACGAATTAATGTTTCATCAGTAGCGTCCATGAATACGATTTCAAAATCTACCTTCATATCTTTTAATCTATCAAGAGATGAAGAGAGAGCTTCAAAGAACTCACCACCACGAATATCTACCACTAAAGCTACCCGATTTGTACGCTCCCCACCTTGACGGCAAATTTCACTCAATTTTGGAATCAGCACAGGTGGAATATTGTCGATACATAAATACCCCATATCCTCTAAGGCCTGTAATACTTGAGTTTTACCAGCACCAGACATGCCAGTAACGATTAATAAACGAAAGGCTTCCATAGTTTTACTCCATTATAAAAGATTCTCTTCAATCCAGCGGGCCACACCATCTTCATTATGATGACCGCAAATTGCATGAGCTACAGATTTCACATGATCAGTAGCATTTTCAACCGCTACTGAATAACCGGTTTCACTAAGCATTGAAATATCATTCTCTGCATTGCCAAAGGATATAATATTCTCTAAACCGATATGATTATCAATAGCTAACTGTGCCAAAGCACGCCCTTTAGATACATTCGGAGCAATGATTTCTAAAAAGTCACGTTGACTGCGAACTAATGTAACTACATCTCCCACCAAAGGCGTTAAGGTATCAATAATTCTATCAATGCCTTCTACAGTATCGATAGCAATTAATTTATTAGGTTCTACTGTTAAGCTATATAAATCATCCCCTAAAAACTTCGCTTTAGCACCTGTTTGGGTTTCATAGAGATCGGACTGCCATGTTTTATGGTGGCATAATAAGTGATCATCCACATAGGATTGAATGTGCCAATCGTATTGTTTAGCTAAATCAAAAATACGACGTACAGCTTGAATAGAAACAGGCTGCTCAAAAAGCTTACGCCCCGTCTCTAATTCTTGAATAAGACCCCCTGAAAACAAAATCATCGGTACATTACCAAGCTGTAAAGCCAAGCCAATAGGCTTAGCCGTCTGGTACATGCGCCCCGTAGCTATAGTGATGGCAATCCCTTTTTTATGCAGCCTTTGTAATACATCTACAGTATAGTCAGATACAGTATTATCGCTGCGTACCAAGGTTTCATCACAATCGATAGCCACCATTTTAATATGAGAAAAAGAAGGGTTCATATTTACCTCCTTTATAGGAAAATCTAATACTCTTATTATACCATTTATAGCACTTATATACATAGAAATAACCTAGTTTCACGTCAATAAACTTAATATGTATCTATTATTTAACCTTACTAATAAATAAACCCCAAAATTGTTTTACGTACATCATGAGTATCAAAAGGTTAAACATAAATAGCACAATAAAAAGCCTTATATATCAATTTCACATAGACCTATATATTTTACGCACAAAAAAGAGACTCCCGAAGGAGTCTCTTTTGTATTGATAACTATCAAATTAGAATTTGTAGTTAAGGTCTGCACGGTAGAAGTCAGATTTGTCGTTACCGTTTTGGTCTTTCCAGTCGAAACCGTAGTAAGCGGACAAGCCAACGTTGTTTTGCAATGCGTAGTCAACAGTTGCCATCCAACCTTTAGCATCAGTAGTGTAGATGTGGTTCCAAGTAGTATCTACGATTGGAGCATTAGCTTTTGCATTGAAGTATTGACCTTTTACGCCCCAAGTACCTTGTTTTTTGATGTTGTAGTTACCGAAACCAACGCCTGCAGTCCAAGCTTGAGATTCGTCAAGGTTGGAAGCTTTCAACCATTCGCCGCCTACCCAAACTTTGTCGAAGTTAGCGTCAGCGTTGAAGCCGTAGATGTTTTTAACACCAGAGTCTTGGTTTACGCGATCGTAGAAACCACCAACCATAGTGTGTTTACCTACTTTACCGTTAAGGTTAACAAGTACGTTAGTTACGTTTTGATCTTTTGTATAGCCTTCTGCTGCACCAGATACTGCGTAACCGTAAGCTACTTGAGCGTTAACTTTGTCATTACCAGCGTTGAATTGAACACCGTCGAATGTGCCATCGAATGCAAGGCCGCCACCAGCTACTTGACCGAAACGACCAGCTTTCAAGGATACGCGTTCACCAAATTTATGGTTAACATATGCGCGGTCAACAGACACACCTACGTTAGAACCATTACGGGAATCACCTAATTCGAAGTTTTTGGAAGCTACACGAACTACTGCGTCTGTACGATCGTTAACTTTTGCGTTGAATTGCAAACGTGCACGAGCGTCGAATTTAGATTTTTCATGTTCAGCATCACGGTAACGAAGACGAGCATCACCAGTAACTTTTACGTTACCTACACGGTCTTCCAAGCGAGCTACACGAACGCCCAAGTTGTTCAATTCGTTGGAGAATTCATCAGCCAAACGGTTGATCATAGCTTGTTGTTCAGCGTTAGCGCGGTCTTGGTTAGCCATAGCTTTAGCTACCATTTGAGCCATTTCGTAACGAGTGATGTTGTTTTGGCCTTTGAAAGTGCCATCTGGGTAACCGTTAACGATACCAGCGTTTGCCAATTGGGAAACTGCTTGGTATGCCCAAGAATCTGGAGTTACGTCGGAGAATGGGTTAGCTGCGAATGCAGTAGTTACACCCAAAACTGCTGTTGCTGCGAAGATTGCTGCGAATTGTTTTTTCATAGTTGAATTCCTTCTTTCTGAAAAAAATAGAAATATAAAATGTTACAAGTTATAACATTCACATTCTACTCCGTTCTTCAGATTAAGAATTTCTGGGAGTGTCCACGTTTCCTCGCCATATTCTACATCGAAGTTCTTCGTTTCATGTGTTTGTTATCTCTTGTACGGTGATATTAGCATAACCAAATTTTCGTGTAAACCCTTTTTTTCTCATTTTCATTCTCATTATAAAAAAATTTTATAATTTAAAATGCCTTCAAATTTAGATAATATCTAGTTTTATGAGGCATAATTTTTTTCAATAAATTTATTAAATTTATCTGTTTTTTTAGCTTAAATGAGATTATTTATCACTGTTATTATTAAGTAATACTAATTAATAAATGTATCATTAATAATCTATTAAAGGTTTTTATGCAAAACGATTCATAAATACCTCATACAATATATTGTGTCAACAATACTGTGAACTACTAATTTATTCGATACTCTAACTCTACTTATATATATATTTATTTTACTATATATATACTATTATATACAAAAGATAATAAATAGATTTTTTATACAACAAAAAAAGACTTCCTAAGAAGCCTTTTTTTGTTTGTGAGGGAATTAGAATTTGTAGTTTAATTCTGCACGGTAGAAATCGGAGAGATCATTACCGCTTTGGTCTTTAGAGTTGAAACCATAACCAGCAGATAAGCCTACGTTATCTTGTACTGCGTAGTCTACGCTAGCCATGTAACCTTTGTAACCATTAGATGTATTTGTTAAGTCATATGCTTGATCCCAAGTGGAGCTTACGATTGGAGCGTTAGCTTTTTGGTTGAAGTATTGACCTTTTACATCCCATGTACCTTTTTTAGCGATGTCGTAGTTGCCATAACCAACACCGGCTGTCCAAGCTTGGGAGTCATTTACGTTGGATGCTTTCAACCATTCACCACCAACCCATACTTTATCTTTACGGAAGTCCGCATTGAAGCCGTATACGTCTTGGCTATCGGAAGTTACTGTGGAACCGTTGTGGTTCAAGTTGCCGCTAGATAATTTAGAGTAGAAGCCACCAACTGTAGATTCTTGACCAACTTTACCTTTAAGGCCTACATAAGCTACGGAAGGGTTATCAGATTTGGAGTTGCCTGCAGCAGCGCCGTCTACCATGTAACCGTAAGCACCTTGTACTTGAACTTTATCATTGCCTACATTCAATTGAGCACCGTCGAATGTATCATCGTACATTAAACCGCTACCAATTGTTTGTTGGAAACGACCACCTTTAGCGGATACGCGGTTACCAAACTTATGATCTACATAAGCACGATCGATTTTTGCATCAGCGCCTTTTGTAGAATCACCAAATTCATAGTTACCTTTCACACGAACAACTGCTTCAGTTTTATCGTTTACTTTAGCATTGAATTGTACACGTGCACGGCCATCTGTTAAGGATTTGCTATTAGCTTTGTAAACGCCTTTATCTTCAGAGCCTTGGTAACGGATACGAGCATCACCAGTTACTTTTACATTACCAACGCGGTCTTCCAAGCGAGATACGCGAACACCTAAATTGTTCAACTCGTTAGAGAACTCATCAGCTAAGCGGTTAATCATTGCTTGTTGTTCTGCGTTAGCGCGGTCTTGGTTAGCCATTGCTTTAGCTACCATTTGAGCCATTTCGTAACGTGTGATGTTGTTTTGGCCTTTGAAAGTGCCATCTGGGTAACCATTAACGATACCAGATTGTGCTAATTGGGATACTGCTTGGTATGCCCAGCTATCTGGAGTTACATCGGAGAATGGGTTTGCAGCGAACGCTGTCGTTACACCTAATACTGCTGTTGCTGCTAAAATTGTAGCAAATTGTTTTTTCATAATGAATTCCTTCTTTCTTTTCATATAAGAATATATATTCGCAGAAGACATTCACTACATATGTAGTATCACTATGAAAGATCTATTAGGAGTGTCCACGTTTCCTCTACTAATTATCTATCTTAGATCAACCACTTTGTGGTGTCGTCCTTCTGTGATGTGAATATACCACTACCTAAAAAGTTTGTAAAGCATTTTATACAACTAAATTTGATGAAGTTTCATTCATGAATAAAAAAATAATCTCATAAACATAGGTTTTTACTGTATTTCTTAAAATTAAATTTTACACAATTTCATTTCTTAAACTTATTTTTTTCTGCTTTTTTTCATCTAATCACCACTCATCATTAATTAATTTTTTTCTAATTTATTTGTATTGCAATAAATACTTCTATTTATAAATGTACGGTTCAATGCTTTTTATTTAATATATTTTCTTCTTTCAAATCATTAATCTACTTTATATAACGTTATATACTAATGCATACTACTAGAAACCATTTACAATGTTGTAAGGCCATCGTAATTTTAACAAAAAAACCTATCTACAATATTATTTGATATGTACTCCCTTTACTGGTTGTCCAGTAAAGGGGGGTACATATCAATTACATCAATAGATAGGCTTTTACCATTATTAAATTGCGTAGGATACAAATCCTAAAATATGATCTACAGGTACAGGACCGATAAAACGACTATCGCTAGAGTGATTTCGATTATCCCCCATTACAAATACATGACCATCTGGAACGATTACAGGCGTAGAACGAGTAAAGTTCATTTTAGGATCTTTAGTATATGGCTCTTGCAATTGTTCCCCATTACGCCATACGTGACCATCTTTAAACTCTAATACATCACCAGGGCGACCGATAACGCGTTTTACCCATACATCATTAGTTTGAGCAGCTTTATTAAAAACAGATGCGTAATTCATCAATGGCTCTTTCACATCATCTACCCAAGTACGAGCACGATTGACACGGCTATCGATGATAACAATTTGACCATAATCTGGCATTTCATTCATGATATGATGCCATTGTAACGATCAAATATTGGCCATTGTGCAATGTATCATCCATAGATTCACCAGATACACGTGTTGGTTGAATCAAAAAGATGTGAATTACCATAGCAATAATCAACGCTAACACGATGGCATAAATCCAATCTAGAATTTCTTTTATTATTGTATTACCTAATTTATTACTCATATTATCCCCTTAATGACCACCTTTTGTAAATCTTCCACCAAAGACATCATGTACGTCTTGAATGGTAATAAACGCAGCTGGATCGACTTCATAAACGGTATCCTTTAATCTTGTAATCTCAAGACGTGTTACTACAGAGTATAATATATGCTTCGGTTGTTTTAAATAACCACCTTCACCATACATAATTGTAACACCTCGGTTAAGATTAGCATTTAATGCATCTGCAATATCTTTAGAGTTATCTGCATCAGTAATAATCATAACACCTTTAGATTCTTCAAGACCTGTAATGGTTACATCAATCATCTTATAGGCAATGAAATAAGCAATTAAAGAATACATTGCACTATTCCAGCTATAGACAAAGCCGGCTGCCCCAAGAATGATTAAGTTCATAGCCATTACGATTTCACCTACAGAGAAAGTAGACTTCTTATCCCAAATAATAGCTACGATTTCAGAGCCATCTAAAGAGCCTCCATTACGAATAATAAGGCCCACACCAATACCTAAGATTATACCACCAAAGATAGAACCTAAAAATGGATCTGTCGTAATAGGTGTAAAATCATGAGCAAAGTTGGAGAATATAGCCATCCAGACAATGGAAAACAATGTAGATAAAGTAAACCCTTTACCGATTGCTTTATATCCTAAATACAAGAATGGTAAATTGATAAGTACTACGAAAATACTAAAGGATATACCAGATAATTCCGCAGCCATCAACGAAATACCAACTACACCACCGTCGATGATGCTATTGGGTACTAAAAATAAATCTAAGCCCACTGTATAGATAAAGGCCCCTAAAATCATCATTACACAACGCATAATAAGGTTTGACCAGTTACGCGTTGAAGTCTCACTTGTCATGTACTTCTCCTTTTCCGTATAACTGCTCCATAGCATGTAATCGTTTTTCTTCTAACTCACTAGAGCTTATCGTCTCTTCTTTTACTTCGGCTTTACTTTGAGCCAACTGCTTTGTATAGCGTAAGCCAATTACGAGAGCCGTTAAATCATCTACAGGTTCAGGTGGAAACTGCATAGATGTAGGAAGAAACTTACGCCATCCTGTAGGCGGGTTGTATTTCCAATATAATTTACGCGCCTCTTCTGTACTATGAGATTCATCGATTAAGCTTGTAGTGATTTTATGATTACGTCCAATTTGTTGAAGAGATGGATATAAATGTTTATGATTCGTACCATTTCCACATACAATATGAACGATTCCATAATATTCTGTTAGTAGACGTTCAATATCATCATTGAAGGTCTTCGTAGAAATAATGTTGCGACATACCATAGATCCATCAGGTGTTACAATAGCAACACCTGTTTTTTCATTACCTGGGTCTACTGCCAAAATATATGTATTTTCAGTCATTTAACTATCCTCTTTGTAAATACAGTAGTTATATTTTAACATAAAAAGAAGGTCTTATGTAAAAATTTACATAAGACCTTCTCTACTATAATGTATGAAACCAACATACTTATATTAATTCGTTTTCATTTTTACCCTATCATTTAAAACAGGCATTTGAGTAATACGCAATTTAAGATGTACAGGACCAGAGGAATATGTATCACCATCTACATAAGCCTCTACATGAACCTTGCCATGCATTGTGCTGACACGCCTAATGGCAGTAAATAAATCATCGCCTGGTATGGTCCCAATATCCCCTGATAAAGAGTCAGGAATAACACCTTTGGCTTTTGCTTTTTCATTTACTTGTTTCAAGAATTGAAGCATAGAGGATTGAGCATTGCTACCACCATCCATAACAGTAGAGTGAATAACTTCATTGTTCTTATAGATAAACTGTTGTGGATACACTTGGATAAGCGCTACTGCAGGTTCACCAGAAATAATATTTCCTGCCGCTACAACTTGAACAACCATTGGTGTCTTAGAGTCGATTAACTTTTGAGTAGCTACCTCAATATTTTGACGATCAACATAAACTACAGCTTGACCTTGATCTTCTATACCAAGACGGCGCAAGACTAACTGATTAGTATCATCAATAATATGCTTGATAGTCGCATTACTATCTTCAGCACTCAATCCAGGACGAACAACAGCTTGGGCTAATAATTGATCTACTTGGAATAGTATTGTCCCTTCCCGCAGATGAATAATGCCATTTTGCAATTGCTCTTGTGTATTTTGTAGCTCTTTTATATGGGCTTCCATCTTAGCTCGAGTAGCCTCAAGATCAGCTAGCTTTTTAGATACCTCTGCATAAGATGATTGTAGCGATGCAAGTTCTGCTTCAGTAGCATCCTTAGCAGCTTGAGCACTAGCTAATTCAGCTTTTGTAGCTTCTACTTCGCGACGAATTTGTTCTATCTCGGCCATTCGCTCCTTAAGCTCTTGCTTATTTTGTTCAAGCAAAGCTTTACCACGAATAAGCTCTTGTGTCTTTGCAGCAACCTCTTCATTAAGATGTTTCATATCCGCTCGTAATTGGTCCATACCAAACAATGCAGTTCGGACACTTTGGGATGTAAAGGATAAAACACCTACTGTAGCAGCGGCAACTAGTAGACCTGTTACAATAGTAACAATAATCGATGTATGCTTAGGTCGCAATCCAAAGAGGGACATGCGACGCTTACCAACTTTGGTGCCTAACTTATCTCCCATGTAGGCTATTAGACCACCCATAAGGGCAATAATTATTAAGATTTTAACACCTACTACCATCGAGTCCCTCCTTTCATAAGATTACAATAGTCAAATCAATTATAAAACTAGATTTCCTAATTCTAGTTTATCTCTTTATCCCAGGTTACTTCGATACGCGCCAATTTAAATATAAGCCTGCGATGATACCTAATGTATCAGGTATTAATGCAGCTAATACAGTTGGCAAAGCACCGCCTTTACCTAAAGCACCAGCAAATGTCATTACACCATAGTAGATAAAGATGATTAGAATACTAATACCAAAACCGATTGATGAGCTAGAACGTTGTTTTTGAAGTCCTAGTGGTGCACCTACTAAAGCAAAGACAAAGCTAGCAAGAGGAATTGTAAAACGTTGGTACATTTCCATTTCCAACTTATTAGCATTAGTATATGCTGCCTTATATGCTTAATTTGATGACGCAACTCCTTAATTGTTAATTCTTCAGGTTTGCGTTGATCTTGCTGAATATCTTTTGGAGCAGATTTAATCGGTAAGGATTGTTCCTTAAACTTCATAGTTCGTTCTACACCATCTCCAGCAGATACGTCATAGATAATACCATTTTGCATTACCCAATACTGACCATTCCAGATAGCAGTGTCAGCATTTTCAACTTGCTGTAGTTTGCCACCTTCTCCAAACTGTTGCACCGTAATCATAGACAACTGTTTAGTCTCAGCATTGTAGCTCTTTGCATACATTAATGTACCTAACTCATCGCCATTCATCGCTTTCAACACAATGTGATTTTGTGTTTGAGGAGTCGCATTTTTCATGATTTCTTCCCGTACAATAGTTTGATACATATGGTTTGTACGAGGTACGACAAATTCATTAAATGCTACCGCACCAATAGAAATCATAAGAGCAATGATATATACCGGCATCGCAAGACGCAAGAAGCTAAGGCCACCGGCACGCATAACTACAATCTCACTAGTACTACTCAAACGACTAAAGGTCATAAGAGATGCCAAGAGTACTGACATAGGGAATGTTAAGATAACAATACTTGGTAAGGCCAAGACAAAGGCTTTCATAACAAGCAATAATGGTGCCCCATATTCAGTAATGTATTGAGCAATTCTAAATAATGTGCCTGTACCAATAAAAATACTGGTAAAAGCAAATACCCCAAATAGGAATGGGCCTACGAAGGCTTTTAAAATATATTTATCTAATAATCTCATCGTCCCTCCTATAATTTAAAGTTATCCCCTAAGTAATGTTCGCGCGCGATTGGGTCGTTTGCGATTTCATCAGGAGTACCCTCTAGGAGGATTTTGCCACTACTCAAAATATAGGCTTTATCTACAATCCCCAATGTTTCACGCACATTGTGGTCTGTAATCAAGATACCTATACCTCGATTTTTAACATGTAAAATAATTTGTTGAATATCCGCTACTGCAATTGGATCGACACCAGCAAAGGGTTCGTCCAAAGTATGAAGTTAGGTTCTAGTGCAAGACAACGAGCAATTTCTACACGACGTCGTTCACCACCAGATAATTGCATCCCCATACGATCACGAACATGACCGATATGGAATTCTTCAATTAACGACTCCACAATAGCCTCAATCTCATCAGATGTTTTCGTCGTAGTCTGTAGCATAGCACGAATATTATCCTCTACAGACATAGATCTAAAGATTGATGCCTCTTGTGGTAGGTATCCAATACCTTCAGCAGCCCGTTTATACATAGGGATATTGGTAATATCCTTGCCATCAACGGTAATAATGCCCGAGCTTGGTCTTTCAATACCTACAATCATATAGAATGACGTAGTTTTACCGGCCCCATTAGGACCTAATAGACCTACAACTTGCCCTTTATCAACGCGTAGACTTACCCCATCTACAACGTTTCTCCCGCTAAAGGTTTTAACTAAGTTTTTGGTTTCTATATACATATACTATCCTTATTTATTCGGAACAATGATGAGCGTACTACGGCCACCTAATGTTTCAGCAGAATCATCAGCTAGACGAATTCTAAGCTCTGGCGCATTTAGCACATTCCCATTTTGAACAGCATGAGCAGAACCAGATAAGAGTACAACACCATCATTTTGGTTAGGTGTTTGTGTGTATGTAGCTCGGTCTGCAGAACCAGATACATTTCTTTCAGGATTATTGAAAGTTACATTACCTTGTGCTACTGCACGAATCTCCTTCAGCCAACCTTCTACTTGATCACCTGTCAATGTTGTACCTTCAGCAATCAATCGAGCATTACCACTAACGAGACCATATTCGGAATCAGTACTATATTCCACACTGTCACCAAAAATTTGGCGATCACCACGTTGTAAATGAACACCACCACTAGCAGTAAATTTATTATTGTTGTAACTATGAACTGATTGAGCAGACATAGCCATATCAGAACCAATCAAAGATACACCACCTTCAAGACTCGCTTCTTGAGTTTTTGTGTTGTACCAACCATTGGCACCAGTCATAGTTTTATCCGCTTGAGTAATAACAACATTACCGGTTGCATCAGCACGACCTGTATTGCCATCATAAGACAATGTATCAGCGCTAATAGTCAATGGATCATTTGCAGCCCAAGCTGTAACAGATGCTGTCATGAGTACAGCCAAAATAGCCATACCAATCTGTTTTTTCTTATTCATCATATTTCCCCTCAATTACTTCTTCGTTAATTTTGCGTTGCCAATGGCTTTAATAATTTTCAAAGACATATTACCTTCAAGCTTATCGCCTGTAAGAGTTACATCCTTACTGTTATAAGTAAAAGCCGACTTAGATGTCAACATTTTCGTTTTGTTATCAAAGTGAAGGGCTTCTGTTTTAAATTCTGCACCTTCCGTATTGGTAGCTGTAACACCTTGGTCGATATCAAGAGAATTGCGGTCACCCGTCAATACAGCATGAGGAGCTGTAATAGTAGTAGTCACATCATCTTGATAGAAAAGACCCTTCAAGTTTGTCAAAACAATGGCCTTTGTCCGTGGGTCATATTCAATCTTTTCAGCTGATAAAGCCCACACTAATTTGCCATCTTTCTCCTCTTGTAGGTCAGCGCCTTGGAAATTAACGAGTTGACCACTCGGATTTTGAGTAGTAGTAACCTCATTAGAGTCTTTCATAATGTATACGATAAGACCAATTAAAGCCAACACTATAGCGGCCACAATGGCAATTAATTTTTTATTGTTTTTCATGTGCCCTCTCCCGTGCAGCTATCTTCTTATCATAATCAATAATTTGATCCATCTTAGTCATCCAGCGATGTTGGAACCAAAGCCATTCATCTGGATGCTGGCGGATGAAGTCTTCAGTAACGCGTACACATTCCTCAGTTAGACGATACATATCTGCATCTTCATCACCAGTTTCAATATAATGCAATGCAGGTAAAATGTGAACAATATGCCCACCTTCAGGCTTGCGAGATGCAAAAATTGGAACTACAGGTGAACCAAATTTCTTCGCAAATGTAGCTGGCCCAATAACCGCTGAGGAGTCTTGACCTAAAAACGGAACTGGTAAACCATGTATATATCCATCTTGGTCAGCTAAGAAGCCAAGCAGTTTTTTCTTCTTTAAGGCCTTTGCAGCGGAAACGATTTCGTTGCCACCACTTGCAAATACATCAAGTCCTACCATCTCACGATACTCATTCATAAGACGTGTAAATTGAGCATTTGGTTGTTTCTTAACAATTGTAGTAGATGGGTATCCATGAGCCGCCATAGCAGCGCCCATCCATTCCCAATTCCCTACATGTCCAGTAAGAACAATAACACCTTTATCTTCTGCGATGGCTTCTTCTAAATATTCGACACCACGCATTTCAATATGTTCATCGATAAAGGATTTTGTAAGGTTTGGCATGTACAATACTTCCATAACACTACGGCCAAGGTTTTTGAACAACTTATCAATGAGTTGTTCTGCCTCTTGATCATTCATGTTCATGCCAATTTTGATATTTTTAATACCTCTAAGTTTTTGCTTCTTCGCTATTAGCCCATATACAGGACCTAAACTAGCGCCTATGAGCAAAATGAGCTTGTACGGCAGTCGGCAAACAAGCCAGCTAATGCCTTTAACTAAATGGTATTGCCATTCGTTATTCATTCTGCCCACCTCCTTTATTGTCCATGAGCATGGGCCTCTCGTGCATAATCTGCTACGACAGTTTCCCATAATCCTTGATTCTTCAAGATATACTCTACAGCTTCTCTTACGGCACCTTGACCGCCATTAACAGTAGAAATAAATTTTGCTAATTGTTTTACCTCTGGTACCGCATTATTTGGCGCCATTGGTAAACCAACTATTTGAAGAGCCCCCAAATCGTTGAGGTCATCTCCCATGTATGCAATCGTCTTTAAGTCGATTTGATGTTCTGTACAGAGTGTTCTTAATGCTTCTGTTTTATTAGCATGGCCCATAAGGAGTGCATCAAAGTGAAGCTCCTTAGCACGACGCTCAACCATCGGAGAAATACGAGCTGTAATAATAGCGAGTTTAATCCCTGATTTACGAGCCGCTGTTAAGCCTAAGCCATCTTTTACAGAAAAAGATTTCAGCTCTTCTCCACTCGATGTATAAACGAGAGATCCATCAGATAAAACGCCATCCACATCGAGAACAATCCATTGAATATTCATTATACAATGCCTCTACGCAATAAATCCGTAATATGAACAATGCCAAGACATACATTATTACCATCTACAACAGGTAAAACAGTAATTGGACGTGGTTGATTTTTCTCCATCAAGTGAAGAGCTTCAGCAGCCAGTTTGTCCTTAGTAATTGTGCGAGGCATTGCAGTCATCATATCCTCTACAGGCCATTCTAAGAAATTACTGCCAGAATCAAGACCACGGCGGACATCACCATCAGTAACAAGACCTAATAAGTGACCTTCTTCATCGATTACATTAGTAGCGCCCAATCCTTTTTCTGTCATTACAAAGAGTGCATCTCGAACAGTAGCACCTTTAAATACAGTAGGATTATCTTCACCACCGTGCATGATATTTTCCACAGTCAGCAATAGCTTGCGACCTAAAGAACCACCTGGATGGAATACAGCAAAGTTTTCCGGTGTAAATGATGACGCTCTAATAAGCATACAGCTAATGCATCTCCTAGCGCCAACGCAACTGTAGTACTTGTGGTAGGCGCTAATCCTAGTGGGCAGGCTTCACGTTCTACTTCAGCCAACAATACGATGTCGGAATTCTTAGCTAATGTAGACTCCGGTTTCCCTACAACGCAGATTAATTTTGCACCTATGCGACGCAAGGAAGGCAAAATACTAATGATTTCACCAGTTTCACCGCTATTAGAAAAGGCTAATACTACGTCATCTTCTGTAATCATACCGAGATCACCATGTACGCCTTCACCAGGATGCATGAATAATGCTGGAGTCCCTGTACTTGCCAAGGTAGCCGCAATTTTACGGCCAATATGACCAGATTTACCCATTCCCGTACATACTACACGGCCCTTACAAGCCAAAATCATATTTACAGCATTTACAAAGTTGTGATCCAAACGAGAACTTAATTCTTCTATAGCACGAGCTTCCTCATGAAGCACTTGTGCAGCTTGTTCTAAAATAGTCACAAATACCGCCCCTAACCTTTTACGATTTATCAATAGCTACTAAATCGCGAAGCACAGCTTCGAATTGATCTAAATACAACATGTTTGGACCATCGGATAATGCTTCCTCTGGATTGTCATGCACTTCAAAGAACAAGCCATCTACGCCACTAGCTACAGCTGCGCGAGCCAAGTTAGGTACAAATTCTCGATTACCGCTAGATTTAGTACCTGCACCACCTGGTAATTGAACACTGTGAGTAGCATCAAAGATTACAGGATAGTCGAAAGAGCGCATGATTGGGAACGATCTCATATCTACTACGAGGTTGTTATAGCCAAAGCTAAAACCACGTTCTGTAAGCATAAGATTTTCATTACCTGTTTCTTTCATTTTATTAAGAACATTTTCCATGTCCTTAGGCGCCATAAATTGGCCTTTTTTTACATTTACGCATTTACCAGTTTTAGCGGCACCGTAGACAAGGTCTGTTTGGCGGCATAAGAAAGCTGGAATTTGAAGAATATCTAATACTTCAGCAGCAGGCTCTATTTGCTCAATAGAGTGAATATCACTTACAACTGGTACGTTGAGTTCCTTCTTAATAGAAGCGAGTATTTTTAAACCTTCTTCTAGACCTGGGCCACGGAAGGAGCCAAAGCTAGAACGATTAGCTTTATCGAAAGATGCTTTAAAGATGTATGGAACACCTAAACGCTGACAGATCTCTTTTGTACGTTTACCAATGGCTAATGTGCGATCATAGTCCTCGATAACACATGGTCCAGCTAGAACGAATAAGCCTTTGCCACCGCCTACTGTAATATCTTTAATTTGAACTGTTTTCATTTATTTCTCCTCTTGCTCGTAAATTGCATTTACACGAGCTAAGTCTTCCGGTGTGTCTACACCGATAAATCGTTTATCTGTAAGAATAACACGAATAGTATAGCCATTTTCAAGAGCGCGTAATTGCTCTAACGATTCTGTTTGCTCCGCAGCAGTTGGCTCCATCTTAGCGTAATTTAATAAGAAGTCTCTACGATACGCATAGATACCAATATGTTTTAATGGAGTTCGCCCGAAATCATGGCGAGGATAGGGAATTAAAGATCTTGAAAAATACATCGCATCATTGCGATTATTTAAAATGACCTTTACCGCTGACGGTTCATCGTATTCCTCCTCTAATAAAGGAGTGGCTACGGTAGCCATTTGTAAGTTTGGATCCTCTTCAAATAGATGGGCCAAGTCATCAATAAGGTTTGGCTCAATCATAGGCTCATCACCTTGGACATTGATAACTACATCTAAGTCAGTATAATGACTAGCAACCTCTGCTAATCGATCAGTCCCTGTCGGATGATTAAGGTCTGTCATCATAACAGTTCCCCCAAATTGTTGAACTGCAGAATAAACGCGGTCATCATCAGTAGCAACAATAGTACATGCCGTTTGTTGCTTGAGACACCCTATCGTAAACACGTTCAATCATCGGCTTTCCTGCAATATCAGCTAATGGTTTACCAGGTAATCTAGTAGAACCATAACGGGCAGGAATGACACATCCAAACTTCACAATAAAACCCCATTTCTGTTATTCGTGTATCTTATCATTATACACTAAATCTCTAAATTTTCTATGAATTCTTGTTTTCCAGAAATAAACTCAATCCCTATAGATAGCACTAGAATCGGTATTTTCAAGTCTTCGATTGCATGCAATTGACTCAACTTCACCGCATCCTTTTCTGTAATGCAAATTGCATCAGCTTGATGAGCAAACGCTTCTTTCCAAATGTCTACTACATCATCATTAGTGAAGTCGTGGTGATCACCAAACGGTAAAGTATGAACCACATTATATCCTACATCAGTCAAAGTTTGCGTAAAGGAGTGTGGATTACCTATACCACTAACTGCCATAATACGCTGATCCTTATAGGAGTCTACAGGAGCACCAGCAGTACCATTAGCCCACTCATCCAAGGTATACATAAATTGAGGTTTATGTGTAGTTTCATAGACAGGTATATTGGGAACCAGCTGAGATAAGCGCTTACGAACACCCGACACAATACCTGGTGCCACTTGATCTACCTTCGTAAGGACAATGATATGAGCCCGTTGTAAACCACTGAGTGGTTCACGCAATAAACCACGTGGTAATACATGGTCATAGCCAAACGGATTAGACGCATCGATAAGCACGATATCAATATCTCTAGCTAATGCGCGATGTTGAAATCCATCATCCATTACAAGGCAATCAGCTCCGAGTTCATTAATAGCAATCTCAGCTGATTTTGATCGTTCACGACCGATGATAACATTAGATTTTTGCAAAACCTTTGCAAGTAGCCAAGCTTCATCACCACTAATAGTTGGTTCTACAAGCATTGTGCCGTCTTTAGAAATAATGATGTTCTTCTTGTTATCTTCTGCTCGATAACCACGACTAAGCACCGTAGGATGAAGGCCCTTTTGGGTGAGTACATCACAGATAAATCGTACCATCGGTGTTTTACCAGTACCACCAGCCGTAATATTACCAACACTGATAACAGGTACTGTAACTTTTGTAACGCCTTTGCCTTCATCAAATTTAGCATTGCGCATGGATACAGCCTTCTCATAACCTTTACTTAAAAAGCCTAAGCTAGAACGAGCTATATCACCTAATATGGATTGATTTTCACCACTAACTATGGATTTGAATAATGCTTCCCCACTCATAGGTGATCCCTCCGATTATGTAATATGATAGAGTAATGAAACGAATTATATAGTCTTACGGAATAATTTGATGTTTTTCAAATAACAAACGTAATTCTTGTGTATTACGTTGTGTAGCACCACGGTTTCTTGAATGATTTCAAGACAATGTCGGCCCATTTCTTCCGCTAGTGCCTTATCTTTACATAGGCGTAAAACCATAGTTGTTAAGGCCTTGCCATTTTTCACTTGTTCACAAGCTCCGCGAGAATTTAACAGTGCGAAGATTTCTTTAAAGTTAAACATATGTGGGCCAACTAAAATTGGCTTACCATGTGCAGCAGGTTCCAAAATATTATGGCCCCCAGTCTTCACAAGAGAACCCCCTACAAAGATGATATCCCCTAGACTATAAAGACGACCGAGCTCACCGATGGTATCCAAGATAACAACAGGAATCCCTTCATGCACAGGTTCTTTCATATCACTACGGCAAATTGCACTCAGTTCATAACGTTTGGCAAGATTTTGTATGTCATGGCCGCGATAGATTTCACGAGGTGCAATTAATAATCGAGCTTGTGGATATTCTTTTAAAACCTGTATGAAAGTTTCAAAAATAGTCTCTTCTTCGCCCTTATGTGTACTGCCTGCGATGATGATTGGATGATTGTTACCAAAGCCAAATTCATCAAGTAGTGCTTGTTTTTCTTCGTCTGATACAGTGGCATAAGTTTGATCGTACTTCATATTGCCTGTTACTGTAATATCTGGTGTATGAGCACCTAAACATTCAATATGAGCCGCATCAAATTTAGATTGCATGCAGAAACGCTCGATAGAACGCAACATTTCGCGGGTGAAAGCGCTAATATACTTGTAGCGTTTCATACTGCGGTCAGAAATACGACCGTTAACCATCATAACCGGAATATTTTCCGATTGAGCAATACGCAAGAAGTTAGGCCAGATCTCAGTTTCTACAAGCAAAATAGTAATTGGCTTAATAATATGCAAAATTTTACGAGTTAAATATGGCAAATCTAAAGGGAAGAAAATAATTCCTTCTGCCTCAGGAATGATTCGATGTGCCATAGCATGCCCAGTTGCAGTAACAACAGACACAACTACGACAGCTTCAGGAAATTCCTTTTTAACCTCTTTTACCAATGGACTAGTAGCCACAATTTCCCCTACAGAAGCAGCGTGAATCCAAATGGCACGGCGTCCTTCAATTTTCTTAATAGTGAGGCTGGCATATAGCCTGCACTCTGTTTAATACGCTCATAGAAACCTTCTTCAAAGGCGAGTCGGTATAAAATAACCGGTATCAAGCCAATCCAATAGATTATGAGCAATACATTATATATCCAGTACATGGTTATCCTTTGTGGGAGAATTGAACGGAATAGAGATGGTTGTACAATCCGCCGTCAACAGCTAATAGCTCTTGGTGAGTCCCCTGCTCTACCAAGCGACCTTGATTAAGTACAACAATTTGATTAGCATTTTGAACAGTGCTCAATCGATGGGCAATAACAAATGCTGTACGCCCTTTCATGAGGCGATCGAGCGCCTCTTGTACAAGTTTTTCACTCTCTGTATCTAATGCAGATGTAGCTTCATCTAAAATTAGAATACGAGGATCTTTTAAAATAGCTCGTGCAATAGCAACGCGTTGACGCTGACCACCAGATAAGGAGCTGCCTCGTTCGCCTACGATAGTATCGAGGCCACCAGGCATCTTTTCAACGAATTCAAGCACATTAGCAGCCTTAGCCGCCTCATATACCTCCTCATCAGTAGCGTCCAAACGACCATATAAGATATTCTCTTTAATAGTAGCGTTGAACAATACAGTTTCTTGTGGTACAAGGCCGATTTGCTCGCGCAAGGACTTAAAAGTAACATCCTTAATATCGTAACCATCAATAGTAATGGATCCACCTGTAACATCATAGAAACGAGGTAATAAGTTTGCCAAAGTGGTCTTGCCTGCACCAGAAGGACCTACAAGGGCTACGCTTTCACCAGCCTTAACAGACAAGGTAAAGTTTTCTAGTGCCATCTTTTCTCCATCATAGGAGAAGGACACATCTTTGAACTCAACATCACCTTTAATATGCGGCATTGTAATGGCATCAGCTTTTTCTACTACATCAGTCTTAGTATCTAAAATTTCAAAAACACGGTCCGCAGCCGCCAAGGCCTTTTGAATATTACCATATACTTGACTCAATCGTTTTACAGGATTAGACAAGTTAATAGCATAAATCAAGAATGCAATTAAAGAACCAGCCGTAATTGTGCCAGTTACTACGGAATAACCACCGTACCAAAGAATAACTGCTACAGCAATAGCCGCAGAGAACTCAACCATTGGGCTTAGTAAGCTTGTCAATTTGGTAGCCTTAATAACAGCTCTAAAGTTACGATCGTTTTCATCTTCGAAACGCTGGCGCTCAAAATCTTCACGAGCGAAGGATTTCACAACTCGAATTGCACTAATAACCTCTTGTAAAAGTGCCGTAATATCAGCTACACGACCTTGTACGTCATGACCTGCTACGCGAAGCTTTTTACCAAATACATTAATAATCACCAATACCACTGGTACTGTAATAAAGGTAACGAGTGTCAATTTCCAGTCGATGAGAAGCATAGACACCAAGGAACCAATAAGTGTTACGGATTCAGTAATAAAGGAAATCAAATTATCTACAACGGCGGTTTGCAAGGCAGCAACGTCATTCGTAAGATTACTCATGATAACGCCTGTCTTGCGTCGATCAAAGTAAGATAAACTTAATTTTTGTAAATGATTAAAGATGGACTCTCGTACATCGATAATTACCCGTTGTCCCAATATAAGACATATTGTAAGTTTGGCCATAAGTAGCGAAACCACGAATTAAGAAAATTAGAATGATTGCCCCTACAATAAGGTTCAACATAAACATATTCTTTTCGTCTAATACTTGGTCAACTACGTTCTTAATTAGCCAAGGTACTACCAAGTAGGCAGCAGCAGCGACAATCATGCAGAACACTGCAAAAAAATCATGCGCTTATAATAAGGCTTTACAAAATATAAGAGCCTAGAATAACTATTCATTACATTTCTCCTTACCGAGATCATATACAAGATGTGCTACTCGTTTTACAGCACCAGGCTCGCCTAATTTATGATGTACCTCACGTAATTCGCTACGCATAGCTTCATTCTTTTCTACATCACTAATGAGTGGTTCCACTAAGGATACAATCGCCTCTGGTGTAACAGCATCTTGCAATAATTCAGGATTACTTCTTTACCAGCCACGATATTAGGTAATCCTACATGTGTTACATTGACCACCATCTTACCAATACCATACGTTATAGGAGATACGCGATACAATAATACAGTTGGCAATTCCATCATAGCCGTTTCCAACGTAGCAGTTCCTGATGCGGCAAGGCACACATCGCAAATTTGCATCAAATCATATGTATGGTCTTCTGTAATAGTAACAGGCACCTTATGAGCATCTATGAAAGTTTCTAACTCACTGCGATCGATGGTGTGTGCACGAGGCAAAAAGAATTGAATGTCTTCATGGTTTGCCATCAATTGCTCACCACTTTTTAACATCGTGTCAAGCAAAGATAAAACCTCTTGCTTGCGACTACCAGGCATGAGCAGTACCTTTTTAGCGTCTTTACGAGCTCCAAAGTATTCTTCAGCCTCCTCTTTAGTCATCGTAGGATGTACGATATCTAATAAGGGATGGCCCACGAACTCTACATCGCATTTATATTTGCGATATGCTTCAGCTTCAAAGGGAAATATAGATGCAACCTTTGTTACATACTTGCGAATCGTATTACCACGACTGCTGTGCCAGGCCCAAATCGTAGGCGCAATATAATAAAGAACGGGAATCCCCAATTCATGTGCTACAGCAGCAAGTTTCATATTAAACCCAGGATAATCTACACAAACGAGGATATCCGGTTTTTCCTTCATCATGACGCGTTTTAAGTACGTCCGTAACTTAAAAAATTTTGGTAATGATTTTACAATTTCAACAATACCAATGACGCCAAGGTTTTTAATGTCATATACAATGCGAACACCAGCGCGTTCCATCAAGGTGCCGCCCATACCAAACATGTCTACAGAAGGATCAATTTCTCTCAATGCATTGGCAACACTTGCCGCATGAGTATCGCCGGATGCTTCACCGGCAGAAAACATGACTTTCATTATGCATCCTTTCTGGAATTTACAAATTCTTGGTCTACAGCACAAATAACAATACCGTGACGGTTGGCCATATCAAGAACATCTTGTTGTTGTACAAAAATAGTCTTTTCCAGCTTCAACAGCGAGCACTTTACAGCCGCTATCAATCATAGACATCAATGTCTTTATACCCACTGCAGGTACATCAAAGCGCACATCTTGATTTGGTTTTTCTGTTTTTACTACAACAGCCTCACCACGGCCAAGCTCACCACCGCGCAAAATACACTTATCAGTACCCTCAATGGCTTCAATGGCCATCGCCGCTTTGTGTTTAACAACAACAGTTTGCCCAATATCAAGGCCGCCCATTTGTTTCGCTAATTCAAAGCCAAAGCATATATCTGCCCATTGTTCTTCTGTTGGCTGTGCTTTTGAAAATACACCGACCTTAGGCATAAATGGTTTTAAGTATACTGTCTGATCTAATACTTTAAAGCCTTCTCTTTCAATTTCATCAACGATGGCAAGCATGATCGTATCATCCTTGCGATTTTTTAACCGTTTAAGAACACCTAGTGTTTTCAAATCGGGGAAGCTAAGTCCCTTAAAGAGTATTTCCTTAGTCACTTTGCCTAACATAGTTAACTCAACAACACCTTCATTTTTTAAGGTCTTGAATATTTTACCTAGTTTAGCAACACTAATATCATAGAAAGCATCGGCCTCAGCTTTCAAAGCTGGGTCAATATCAGGTACCACACCGATAACAACCACTTCGTGGCCTAAATACATGAGCGGCGCGCATGAATTCTACAGGCAAAGCACCAATGCCCGCAATTAATCCTACCTTTGCCAAGACTTTACCTCCTAGATGGCTCTATGGCCTATATATCAATTAGCAATCTCAAATTTATAATGATTTGACTAGAAAAAGACATAATCATATACAATATATTGTACTATAAATAGCCACTTTTTACCATTAAAACACCACGGTTTATGCCCTTTTCTTCATCATTTTATTAGATATTTTTAGCCCACAAAAAAGACCTCGTACATAATACGAGGTCCTTAAATTTAGTCGCGACGTGTACGCATAATACCACGATCGGCATTGCGCAAGAAGCGTAATAAGTTTTCAATTTCTACGGAAGAATCAAGTTGCATTTCCATTTCTTCAATAGCTTTGGACAAACTAAATCCAGAGCGATAAATAATACGGAAAGCTTGTTTCAAATCTCGGCGTACGTCTTCAGAAATACCTGCACGAGACAAACCAACAGAATTAAGACCGATAACACGTGCTGGTTGACCATCAGCGATAACATAAGGTGGAATATCTTGTACTACCTTAGCCATCCCGCCAACCATTGCATTGCGACCGATTTTAACAAATTGATGAATGCCAGCAAGACCACCAATTACCACGCGATCTTCAACGATAGCGTGACCAGCAAGACCTGCACAGTTACTCATAATGACATTATTGCCAACGATACAGTTATGAGCCACATGTGTACATGCTTGAAGCAAGCAGTTATTGCCTACTCGCGTCTCTTCACCTTCTCCAGTAGCGCGGCTAATAGTTACAAATTCACGAATAACCGTTTCATCACCAATATTACAATAGCTTTTTTCGCCTTTAAATTTTAAATCTTGAGGTTCCAATCCAATAGATGCGTTTGGATAAATTTCACAACGCTTGCCAATGGTTGTCCAACCACCAATTACAACATTTGCACCAATTTTTGTGCCGTCGCCAATTTCGACATTCTCGCCGATTACAGCTCCGGGGCCTACGATTACATCTTTGCCCAATTTAGCATTTGGATGGACTATGGCTGTACTATGGATGTTGGATTCTGCATTTTCCATGCCTACAACTATCACTACAATCACTCCTCATTCTATTATACAAGGGCAAACATGTATTCACCACTAGCGCACAATTTATCGCCTACATAGGCACGGCCTTCAACCTTGCCCATCTTACCTTTAATTTTTACGATTTCAACTTCCATGCGCACTTGGTCACCAGGTTTTACTGGATGACGGAAACGTACTTTATCAATACCTGTAAACATCGGAGTAAGACCACGGTTTTCTTCTGGGTACAATAAAGCAATACCGCCAACTTGAGCAATTGCTTCTGTAAGCAATACACCTGGCATTACTGGGTTACCTGGGAAGTGACCTTGGAAGAACAATTCATTGAATGTAGCATTCTTAATGCCCACAGCACGTTTCATAGGTTCTAACTCAACAATTCGATCTACCAAAAGCATTGGGTAACGATGAGGTAAAATTTCTAAAATATCTTCGTGATTAAGAATCATGGCTGTGTCTCCCTTATTTCTTCCATTATACTGCGAGCCAATCTAGAATTTAATTCATGGCTCGATTTCAAAGCAATTACATGACCTTCTATTGGTCCTAATAAGAATAAGTCACCTATAACGTCTAGCGCCTTATGACGAACTAATTCATCATCAAAGCGTGGTACAGATAAACATTTCTCATCATCATAAACTAATGCATTATCAAGGCTGCCGCCTTTAGCAAGGCCCATGGCCTGTAATTGTTCTAACTCTTTCATAAATCCGATAGTCCTAGCAGATCCAATATGCTCTTTAAAATATTCAGGGGATACTTCAAAGTCACATTGTTGTGTGCCAAGTAACGGATGACTATTAATAGATGTGAATGTCATACGATAGCCATCATACGGCAAAATCAAAACAAAACGGTCTCCATCATAAATAGCATGGGATCGAGTCACTTTATATGTATGACGCGGCGCTGCTTGTTCTACAATTCCCGCCTCTTCAATAAGATTGATAAAAACAGCACTACTGCCATCACCTACCGGAGGCTCTGCAGAATCCATTTCTATATAACAATTATCAATATTCATAGCACTGAACGCTGCCATCAAATGCTCTACAGTGAATACCTTTGCCTCACCATTTTCCAATGTGGTAGCGCGCATAGTGTTCGTCACATTATCAATGTGTGCTCGCACAGAAGGCTGCCCTTCAATGTCCGTGCGGACAAACACAATTCCTGTATCTTCAGGTGCAGGTCTGAAAACCATATGTACTGGTTCACCGCTATGAAGGCCAATCCCTTGATATGAAACAGCCTTTTCTATTGTTTGTTGGGGCTTACTCATAAGAATGTCCTTTCATAATCTGAATTCACGTTTACTATACACCACTATGTATTATACCCTATTTGCATAGGTGTTACAAGAAATTTACCACATATTACACTATTTTGAAAGCCTATTCTTATTCTTTAAAATTATAATAGCTTATTTTTAAATACTGCGTAATAATTTCCAAAATAAAAAGAGATTTCATCTATGTAGTAGGAATCAGTTCTATCTAGAATATTCCTACTTTTACATAAATAAAATCTCTTTATAATTATTTATTATTGGTATACATCTGGTGGCGTTTCTATTTGTTCACCGTAGAAACGACGAGTCCACTTCCAACGGTTGTGTAGCCAGAACCAATCTTCAGGATAACGTCTAATATAGTCTTCTATAAACTCATTAAGTAGAGTTGTAGTAACAGCTATATCGCGTTTTTTATCATCTGTACGTTCCACATAAATCGGTGGATGAGCTTCAAGCTCATGTTTTCCAGAGTATGGACTATAATGTATGGTCACAAAGATAATAGGTACATCTTGCATACGAGCCAACACAGCGGGCCCAGCAGCTGTTAATGTTTCATAACCAAAGAATGGCACAAGAACACCATCATCACCTGGATCTTGATCCATGATAAGCCCTAAAAAAGCACCCTTTTTAAGTTCATTAATCATTTCACGTACACCAGTTTTATACGTTACATGTTGGTTCATAATACGACGATATTCATTGATAAACTTGTCTGCATCACCATTTTGTTTCATGGCTACAGAAATCAATGGATAGCCTTCAGACGCCAGTACACCTCCCAGCAATTCCCAGTTACCACTATGAACAGCTGCTAAGATAGCTCCTCGTCCGTTTTCCAAAGCATCATCTAAGTACTCACGATTAATAAACTCTACCATATCTTTGTATGCGCCATCCTTAATTTCAGGATATCGCAATACATCAATAATCATACGGCCAAAGCGAGTTGTACTAGCTTTAGCAATACGACGAGCTTCTTTAGGATCATCCGTAATATTACAGAATAGAATTTGGCCTATTGCCAGACGCTTGCGTTTTGGCGGTACCGCTAGCCACGCAATTTCACCAAGCAATGTGCCAATAGCATATTGCAAACCTTTAGGTAATAAGCAAATAAAGGCACTAAAGATTTTCATAAACCTATACATGGATTATTAGCTCTCCTTAAGCTGCGCTTTCAAAGCATCAATTTCTTTTTGTAATTGTTTTACAGTTTTCATCATATCTGGCAAACGATTTTCATAGGCCGCCAATTTTAACCACTCTTTATGCGGTCTCATTGGATAACCAGCCATGATGGAATTAGATGGTACATTACCAGTGATACCGGTTTTACCAGCAAATTGTACATTATCACCAATTGTAATATGACCGGTACAACCTGTTTGACCTGCAAAGATTACATGATTACCACATTTTGTACTACCAGCAATACCAACTTGAGCAATCAAGAAGCAATCTTCACCGATTTCAACATTATGTCCAAGGTGAACAAGATTGTCAATTTTTGTACCACGACGAACTAATGTAGATCCCATTGTAGCATTATCAATAGTAGTACAGGAGCCAATTTCTACGTCATCCTCAAGAATAACATTGCCTACTTGAGGAATGTGAGTATGAACACCATTTTCCGTAGCAAAACCAAAACCTTCGCCACCAATAACTGCTTTAGCGCGCAATACAACGCGTTTACCTAAAATACAGTTTCATGAACAATAGCACCTGCATAAATATCGGCATCTTCACCGATACGCACATTATGACCAATATATACATAAGGGCGAATCGTTACATTATCACCGATAACAGCATTATCATTAATAACACAATAGGCACCAATAGATACATTGTTACCAAGAGTTACATTATCGCCAATAATTGCCGTACTATGTACTTCACGTGGCACTACAACAGGTGGATGGAAGAGCTCTAACACTTGTGCAAATGCTGCTTTTGCATTATCAACTACGATTTGTGCCATCGGTGCATCTTTAACTTCAGATTCAACGATAACAGCACCCGCTTGGCATAATGCGATATGTTCAACATATTCACCAATAGCAAAAGTGATGGATTGTTTAACAGCTTGTTCAAAGCCACGTGTCTCAGTAATGACAATAGACTCATCGCCTACAACGCGACCGCCTACCAATGTTGCGAGTTCCTGTAAAGTTTTTTCCAAGGTAAACTCCTCCCCCTGTGATAATCCTTAATTATTGTGCGCTTTCAGTAGTAGCTGCTGTTGCAGCTTGACCTGCTTGTTGAGCGTTTTGTTGAGCTTCTTGTTGCTCTTCAGCTTTCGCAGCTTCTTCAGCTTCTTTAATTTGAGCTTCAGATGCTTTACCCATTTTGGTGATCAAGTCTTCAGTCACATCAGCGCCACCGCCTACAACAGCACCTTTTTCAATAATAACATCAAGTTTTTTCTCTTTTACAAGCTCATTGATTTTTTGCTCTTGGTATTGACGGTATTCTTGTGCTTTTGCATTTGTAAAAGCAGTTAACTCTTGAGATGCTTGGTTATATACGTTTTGTTTGGAAGCATCATCAGCAGCTTCAATTTTCTTATTCAACTCAGCTTTTTTAGCGTTAATTTCTTTAGTAATCTCGATACCTTTTTCAGTGCTGTTAGCTACTTTCATTGTATCAACATAACCGATATTATTGGAACCACAGCCACCTAAAATCGCCATAGAAGCCACTAAAGTTGCACTCAATACTAAAGATTTAATACGTTTATTCATTATATAACTCCTTATTGAACTCGATAAGATGCCTTTACTGCATCTGTAATATCAAGCCCTTTAATATTACCACCGTCATCAATGATGACTAAATCTAAATGTTGTTCTTTTGCAATTACAGCTACGCGCATGCGTACATCTTCCAAAATAGCTTCATGAATAGCGCTCACTTCTGCCTCTTTATCAGAAAGCTTTTTCGCCCATGTATCATTCCACTCTTGCGCTACAGGAAGGTTGTTATTAGCAATGATAGCTTGTGCTTGTTGTTGCACCATAGAATCTCGTTTTTCTGCTAACTCCTTCTGTAGAGATGCTGCATATTGGTTGAGTTCCTCTTGTCCTTTTTGTTGCATTGGGGCAAGCTCAGCCTGTACCTTTGCTTTTATAGAATCCACATCGAGATTCGATGGTTTTCGTTTAGCTAATAATTCTTTTAATCGCTCTTCTTTCTTGGCTTTTTCATCCATAGCGGCTGCCTTTTGTGCATCGTCAATATATACACGAGCATCATAGGCATATAAATCTAATTGAAGGTTTACGATTTCTAGATCATATTCATTAGTACTTACTTTTAACTCAGCTAAATATTTTTGAGTCAATTCGTTACGCTTAGCATTTAATTGCTGATTTAGTTCATTTTCTTTTGTTGCAATACGAGTTTGCAATTCCACCGTAAGAGCATCTGACAAGGTTGAATCCAGTGCAAGTGTTTTCAACTGTTCATCTTGTGTCTCCGACTTGGCATTTAAGGCTTGTTGCTCAAGTTCATATTGACGTTGTAAAAGATCTAGCTCATTTTTAGCTTGCTTATAATCCTCATAAGATGGATTAAACTCTAATACATCATCAATACGCACAACACCTATGGATACCCCATTTGGCCCCTGTTGGCGATTTGTTACAAACCCATAGGCCCAAACCATAGCACTTATTGCAGCAACGAGAAATATGACTAATCCTATATATCGTTTTTTCCCGTCCATTGTCGTTCTCCCTTACATAGAACTACAGCTTATTTTTTTGCATCGCTAGCTAATTTTTTCAACACTTGATCTGTAATATCTACGCCACCGTATAATACAGTATCTTTAGACATAACAACGCTTAAACCTTTACCATCACCAACAGCTTTTGCTGCTTCCATAGCTTTATCTTGAATAGATTTAGCAATTTCTTGGTCTTTTTTAGCCAAGTTTTGACGCATTTCTTCTACCAACTTTTGTTTCGTCGCATCATCTTGTGCTGCATCAATTTTAGCTTGAGTTTCTTGTTGTAATTGACTTTGATAACTCATGAACTCTTGTGCGGCAGACACAAATAATGGATTATCTTGAGACATCATACGAGATGTATCGATAACACCAATTGTACTAGCCCCACCATTACCACTAGGCGTAGCCATTTGAGTGTATGCTAACGCACCAATACCGATAATAAATACGGTAGCAATGACGATGGAAAAAATCTTCACATTCGCCTTATTATTCATCATTCGCATCATAATAGAGTGCCCTCATTTCTATAAATCTTTCTGTAAATTATTGCATCAAAGGATGCCATATAGAGATATTGGTGAAAGCCTCTTCGAAAAGAGGCCTCCACCATATACTTTTACTATATTAGAATTGTGTACCGAAGCTGAAGTGGAATTTATTTTTGTGTTTACCCACGCCATAGTCAAGTTTAACAGGACCGATAGGTGTTGTAACACGAACACCAGCACCAACACCATAGTTAAAGGTTTTCTTGCTGTTGTACCATGTAACATTTGGCGCATCCCATGCGTCGCCGATATCAGTGAACAATACGCCACTAACCTTTTTAACGATTGGGAAGCGGAATTCCAATGTAGCATTATACATATACTTACCACGGAATTGATCATCTTCATAACCACGTAAGGAGTCAGCACCACCCAATGTGAATAATTGGCTATAAGGTGCATCACCTTGGATAAAACCACCACGTGCGCGGAATGCCAATACATTCTTAGCACCTAGTTTTTTATACATACGTGCTTCAGCTGTGAATTTGTAGAAGTCGAAGTCACCGCCTAAGCCATGACCAGCCCATTGTGCTGTATAGGAAATACGACGACCACGTGTTGGATCATAGATATTGTCACGGGAATCGTATACTTTTTGCCATGTAATGGAGTTAATGCGTCCAAAGTTATTTTTCACATAGTTATTAGACGCAAAGTTCCAACTTTGGTTCGTGCCAGGTTTTCTATTATCCCAATCATTGCCACTACCGGTTGTATTGGAAATAGCATCAGTATCATAACGATAACCAGAGCTATCATCACTATCCCATTTATAGGAATCTTTACGGGATTCTAATGTCAAGTAATCACGAGTATATTCCCCAGTTTGACGACCGAAGGAAATATTGAAACCACGAGATTTCTTATTGTATTCTGCTACTTCATTACCATCTTCGTTGTAGTCTGTGTATTCATCTTCACGGTTGAAGAAGGAGAAGCCAAGGGATGTACCTTTGCTATCGATCCAAGGTTTTAAGTAAGAAATTTGGTAGTTTTTGTATTTTTTCTTACCACCGATTTCCCAGTGAACTTTAAATTTATCACCAGTACCGCGGAAGTTTTCTTCACCAAACTCAATGATACCCATCAAACCGTCAGATTTGGAGTAGCCAGCACCTAATGTAATAGTACCAGTTTTATGTTCCAATACATCGATTTCAATGATTACATTGTTAGGATCTTGTTCGCCAGGTAACATACGAACGTTTACATCGTCAAAGAAGCCTAAGTTGTATACGCGCTCTACAGAACGACGTACCAAGAATTTGTTGAAAGGTTTACCTTTCTTTTGAACAAATTCACGAGTAATAACTTTATCGCGAGTTTTCTTATTGCCAGCAGGAATGATATCCTCTACAATGCCTTCTACGATATGTACATGAAGCATGCCTTGGTCATCTACACGGATGCCATCAACGTGAGCTAACATGTAGCCATCACGAGCGTATGCAGCATTGATACCTTGAATTTTTGACCAACGTATACAGAGTTAAGAACTTGACCAGGTTGGATATCCATGAACTTAGTTAATACTTCGGATGTGTAAACAGTATTACCTTCGAAGGATACGCCTGTAGTAATTGGATTTACTGTAACAGCAAAGTCCAATTTAACGCCTTCAGGTACTGTTGTGAACACAGGGTTAACTTCAGAGAAATAACCTGTATTGCCAAGGTTAGTTACGTCTCTAAATACGCCATCAACGGATACAGCATCGCCCACTCGTTCAGTCAAAATAGGCAATAAATCCGCTTGTTGCTGAGCCGTAACACCAGAGATCGATAAACCAGTAATCAACTTACCTACATATGGATTCACAGTTTCTGCACTAGCAGAAGAAACATATTGTGCCTCTACTGTTGTAACAGCTTGAGTTTGGCCATTTTCGGCAGCCTTATCAAGGTCAGTACCACCAGTAGTTTTAGATACCATTTTTACTTGTTTGTCATCAGTTTTTAAAGCTGCATTATTGACTGTAACAGTGCCGTCAGAACCTTTTACTACAGTACCATCGCTAGATACAGTTGTATCACCACGAGCAGCTAAAATCGCCGCATCAGTTTCATCTTGCGTAGTTGTAGTAGTTGCATCAGCATTGTAAACAGCTTGAGTAGTAGCTGCATCATTAGCAGTGGCAGCACTAGTTGTTGTTGTGCTATTTAAATCTGGAGTATAGCCAGCTTGTACCTCAGCAGCAAATACACTGCCTGTCCCCATGACAGCCGTCAACACGGACGCTGCAAGCATACTTTTATAGGCTTTGGTTTAAACATAAATTCCTCCTAGAACTCATCCCCATAAAGAGTTTACATCTTGTTTTATAAAGACTAATAAATCTTTATTATTATAGCATAAATTACGTGGAATGAGTACTACTATAAACAAATTTTATGAAATTAATATGACTAGAATGTGCATACCTATAGGGTTTACACATTCTAGCCACACACTTAGAAGCTTCGTGTCCAACGACCACCTATATAATTGTTTCCTTGCGATGTACGCCATGCAGTAAACTTGAGGTTTCGTTTAACAGAATACTCTATACCATATTTTTTTTGCTTGTTATTTATACCTTGAGAATAGGTCAACATAACTTTCGGTAATACATACTTACCAATTTCAATATTATAGTTACCCGCGGTTTCCTTATTCGTCGGCTCATCAGGATCAATGGAACCTGTAGTAATATTAATACGATCCAAGCCTAATGTATTTTGTAATGCATCTTGTACATAACCAAAGGCAAACATTTGTAACCCTGCTGTAGCAACAGCATTTACATCATCATTTGTTAAAGTACTACTATTTGAATCTGTTCCTCGACCAAAGGTTAACATAGAGATAATTTGCTTTTGAGACAAATTAGGGTTTGATGACAATGTTAAGTCCATATGATCAACAGTCCCTTTTACACTGAGCATGATATTATAATTGCTTACATTAGTTTCAGCCTCTAATTGTAAGTTAGGCAAATAAGAACCACCTACAAAATGAGCTTTCCCTTTTGTAATATTAAATACATGGCTCAAGTATTTAAACGTACCATTTCTTACATCGAATTGACCACTAGCTGTTGGATTTTGCAATGTACCACCAAAGTGAACATCACCGCTGATAAACATGTTATACAACGTACGATCATACAAGCGTACACCTTTACCTGCATGAACAGTGACATCGACGCCCATATTTCTAGTACTTTCACTAGACTCCATGGAAAGAGGGATTTTGAATTGAACCTTTTCAAGATTCAAATTACCTATCAATGTAGGCAAACCATCTCTATCCGCGATATAAAGTTCACCATTTAATGGTCCTCGTACATATTCACTACGCACCTCTAAACCATCAAGCTGAACCGCAGCTTTGTAATTAGTAAGGCTATGACCAGACCAATTTACTTTAGCAGCTAAACCTGCAGAACCTTTACCCATATTAATACGAGATTGGAAATCACCTTGTTGACCAGAGAAAATCAAATCTCCATCAATACCTGTGATTTCATTTTCCACACTAGTTAGCTTCATCGTACCATTTCGAACTGAAACGGTACCATATGCTTCAGGTTGATCGATAGTACCAGTAAGTCTAATAACACCTTTTAACGGACCAGTCGCATTTTTAACACTCGTCGTTACAAGAGGAATAACCGCCATATCAGCTTCATTAAAGTCAATTGTTACATCCATGGACTTACTGTCATTTGCTGGAATATAGCCAGACGTATAAATAGCTGCTAACGGAACCTTACCGTAAATGCTTAGCTTGTAACCACTTTTAGCACCTTGAATTCGTTGAATTTGGATGACTTGATCTTGCATGGTAGCCAATACAAAGCCTTCGTCGATACCAATACCATTAAAGGAGCCAGATTCTACAGATCCAGATAATTCTACTTTAGGATTTTTTGTTTCTCCAGAAACGTTTATAACACCAGTTACCCAGCCTGTAGCTTGAATATCCTTACCTACTAACGGCAAGAACGGTACAATATCAACATCCTTTAATGCGATTTGTAAATCTGCTTGTCCATCAAGATCTAATGTCCCACCCATCGCAATGAGCCCTTCATCAACAGGCAATTTTAAGGTTGTAATTTGAACTTACGATTCGCAAGACTAGCATTGAGCGTTGCATCACCTACAACCTTGTCATCAATACTTACATCGCTAATCTTACCTACTACATTAACACTCGGATTATCCTTTGTGCCTCCAATTTCTACGGAGCCATTTAACTTGCCATCAAGATGTTCATTAGGGCGATCTAGTAAGGTTAATAAATTCTTTACGCTACCATTAGTAACATCTAATACGCCAAATAATTGTTTACTATCGTCAAGCTTCATGCCGCCTTTAGCAACATATCGGCCTCCATTTTTTTCGGCAAAGGTAAAATCTTGTACATTTACTACTGTTTTATCTGCATACACATGACCATGAATATCATTTAATAATTCCCCATTAATCGATAGTGCATCAGATAATATGTATCCATTAAATTGAGGGTTATCCATAGAACCCGTGATAATCCCTCGCCCCGATAATAAACCGTCAACTTTGTAGTCTGTATTGATGAGCAATCTGCCCATATCAATTTTCTTACCTTCAAAGTCAACATTAATGGCGTCTTTAGAGATTGTACCTCCACCAGTGATGGTTGCACCATAACCTTCGATATCAAAGCGATACAGCTCTAAAATATCATTTTTATAGTTGTATTTTGCAAAGGCATTAGTTACGAGCTTGCCATACGCAGAACCATCCCATAAATGAGCACGACCTTCTATAATAGGATTCGCCGCAGTACCTGTTATATGGTTATCTGTTTCAAACCAGCCTGTAATTGGAATATCTGTAACTGTACGGATTAGATTTTCAATACGTACTGCACGAGCTCGAGCATTTAAGTCTAATGCATCAGTATTAATGTTATACCAGCCTGTTACATCATAGCCGCCACTAGCATCTCCAACATGTCCATTTGTGATGGTGAGAACATGATTATCCAACTGAATATCCCCATGGATATTATCAAATCGAGCCCCTTTATAGTGAACCTCTTGCCCCCATACAGTGCCGGTCACATTTGGATTATCCAAAACACCTTTTATTGTAATAGACGTATTCAACGTACCTTCTACATCTTGTCCGATAATAGGGCTTAATGACGTCAATGGTAAGGCATTACCAGAAATAGTAGCATCTACATTGCCATTTTGGATATAGCCATATCCGCTAAATGCACCATCCCCCATATTGCCTACTAGGGTTAGATTAGTTCGATTATCACTATGGGTAAAATTAGCTTTCGCCGCATCAGCTACTACACCACGAATCCCAATTTGACGCCCTTCAACTGCGCCCACTACATCCGTAACTTGATTATTTTTACCTAAGATACGAACCTCACCATCTACATTCCCTGTAACAGGGGTAGACATATCTTTTGTAAAAGTATCCAAAGGTAAATTCTGGGCCTTTACTGTAGCATCAAAGTCGCCTGTATCAACTACATATTGACCATTAACCTTTGCATTACCTTCCCCAACTGACAAGCGAGTATTTTCAAGGCGAACTAATCCATCATCATAGATAATATCACCTTGTACACGATCAACATAATACCCTTTATAAGAAATGCCATCACTGCTAATCGTAGCATCTACGCGAGGAGCTACCGTTGTACCACCGATATGTGCACGGCCACCTACAACACCAGTTACACCTACATCGGTAAGCGCTTCTAAAGCAACCTTATCAGCCACAACATTGAGGTTTAGATACTCTTCCTCTTTACCTAACGTAACAAGACCATTAACCTTGGCTACTTGATCATTAACACGCCAAGAGCTGCGACTAATAACGATTTGGTCATGATTTAACATAATGCGGCCTGTGCCATCGGTAATATTATATATAGTATTACCACGCTTATAAGTGCCTGTTAAGCCCTTAAAACCAACATTACCACTCATGATGTAATTGCCATCTTCGCTTTTAATATTGAGATGTAAGTCTTGTAATTTCCCACCTGTTACAGATAAATCATTACGAGGTGGTACAAAACTCATAATACCTGCCGTATCAATTTCATCTGCTTGTACAAAGAGATCGAAATTAGATATATGGTCCATATCAATATTGCCATTTAATACAACAGAAGAGCCATCAACATCAGCAGTAAATGCCCCCTTAGACATGCCACTCATATTAAGCGCCATAGTACCATCGAGATTTTCTACATTTCTCTTTTATTCCATCTTTGGTTCGTACAGCTACGCGACCATCATGTATTGTAACAGAACCATCAAAGCTACCCGACTTATTAGGGTCAGATGGTTTTACTAACTTTTCTACACTCCACGATCCATCAGCTAGCTGCCAGATATGAAGATCCGGCGCCTCTACAATCACACTTGAAATAGCCGTTGCCCCTGATGTATTACTTGTAATAATACTAGGCAATGCAGATAGCTTAACCCCTACTGCTACCTCTCGTGCAGTCCCTACTAAATGATCATCTCTATCTTTAATAGTAACGTCCGTTAGAACTACATCACCATTCCAGTTAATACGTAGAGAATCATAGTTTACAGATCCGTTTATGGCATTATTTACTTGTTCTTTAACCATTGGTGCTACATACGTTTGAGCGATAGGATTGATACTGGCACCAATACCAGATAAACCTAAAATCGCTGCCCCTATAAGGCACCACTTTTTACGGGTCATAATGATACTCCCATACACATTATGAATAATATAAATATATATACTAATCTTACCACAGACACAGTAATAACTATAGTGTTTTAGGGGTAAATTTTATAAAACTAATATAATTTCACACTAATCAATTTCTGCTATAAGTACACTGCTAATACAATTGCTCTAATATAAGTACATTGAGTTATACAACTATACATATATGGGAAATTAATTGCTTTTTTTACGATAACACACTTAATCTAAACCAATATGAAATATACATATAAAATACGAAAGTAAATACTGAAGTAGCAAAAAAGACGACCGAAGTCGTCTTTTTAGGTTACATATTATATTATTGATTGCTACCAAGTTTTGCTAATTGTTCAAGGGCACCACTATTTGTAATAACCTCAGCACCTTGGCCAATTGGAGTATTCAATGGAACACCTGTTAATTGCTCAAGCGCTGCAATGCTAATATTGTAGTTATAAAGAGCTTGTACATAATTGTTACGAGCTGTTGTCAATTTAGTTTCTGCATCAAGAACGTCAAGGTTAGTACCAACGCCTGCACGATAACGAAGTGTAGCGATACGGAAGCTTTCTTGACCTTGAGCTACTGCAGTTTGTGTACTTTGAATCGTTTGTTCTGCAGAACGCAAATTCAAATATGCTTTTTGTACTGCTAATAATACAGCATCTACAGTTGCTAAGTTAGCTTCTTTAGCTTGTTCAAGTTGTGCATTTGCTTTTTTAATCGCATTTTGTGTAGCACCGCCATCCCATAAACTCCAAGATGCACTAGCACCTACGCTCCAGGATTTTGTGCTTGTCCCAAAGTAACCATCTGAATCACCATAGCCACGACTAGCATTTACATTTACAGTTGGCATGTAACCTGCTTTAGCAGATCTTACAGCTTCTTCAGCAGATTTTACATCAAGGGCAGATTTTACTAGAGCGGATCGATGAAGCATAGCATATGCTTTAGCTTGCTCTAATGTTACGTTGTATGGCTTGTATTGTAAATCACGTTCTGCCGTAGTAATAGATGTTTGTACAGGATATGCAATGACTTGATTCAAACTAGCTTCTGCCAAATTCGCAGTGTTTTGTGCTTTTACAAGAGATGTTTCAGATTCAGCAAGATTTGTTTTAGCCGCCAATACATCAGAGCTTGCCACTAAACCTACATTATATTGTGCTTCTACATTCGTTACATGACCTTGATAATCTTTAACAGCTTGTTGCGCTACATCAACAAGATTGCGGTTCATAATCAATGTATAGTAGCCGCTGATAGCCTCGTACTTTGCTTTCTGAAGTGCTTCTTCATAACTAGCACCAGTACCTTCACGAGTATAGCGTGCAGACTCAATGCTTGCATCAAGTTGAGGGCTAAATACAGGTGCTTTAATAGAAAAGTTATGATCACCAGATTTTCTATGTCCAGAATCGCCTCCGGTTCTCTGTGCAATCCAAGCATAACTTACACTTGGATTTTTCCCAGCAGCTACTTGACTTACAGCAGATTTTGCGGCCTCATAACCCCACTTAGTTTGTTTTGCAGTACGGTTATTCGCCAATGCTAAATCAATAGTACGAGTCTCATTAAGAGCAAGTGCATGCTCATAAGTCTTGCTATCTTGAACTGCTTTATTAGCCAATTGCTTTTGTGTTAACTGAATAGCCTCTTTCTGATATTTAGTGAGTTGATCACCATTATTAACAGATGTAGTTACACTATCGGCAGCCATTACACCAGTAGTAGCTAAGGAGAGCATTACGCCTAAGGATAATACCTTTTTATTCATAATATGTACCTCCATACTCATAAAGAGTAAATGTATTAGTCATTAGAATACTTGTTTAATACCGAAATAGGTACCTCCATTCGTAGAGCTGAATGGTCTGGTCATTTGAATAACGCCATAGGTATCTTTATGTAAACGTATATCACTACGAATACGATATTTACGATGATTAAGATCATACATAGCAGCAGACAAGGATACAGGGCCACGTAAATTATAATCTACGCCTACGCCCAATTCACTTTCAAAAATACCACCACGCACTAACCATTTAGAACTGATAAATTTACCTGCATTTAAATCAAATTTTGAATCATCCCCAATATTGGATAAGCCAATTTCAGCCATTCCTTTATCGTTAAATGCACGAAGTCGACCATTGATGCGGAATTCATTATCTGTTGTGTTATACAACATATCTACAGATGGTTCAACCTTAGGGGAGGACTTTTTTTCAGTTGTACCAACCTCTACAACATTTCCATTTGCATCAGTTCGATATGCTTTAGCCACCCATCAATTTATTGATACGAGCAGAGATTTGCGCCGTATTATGTAACGTCTCCTGAATATTTGCTTGCGCTTTAGGATCTGTTACAGTAGATTCCATGGAACGAGCCATATTATCTACACGATCCGTAGTTTGTTTTAAATTAGTTAAAATAGCACGCATATCATTGCCTGCATTACCATCAGCGTTAAATTGCTGAGCAGCTTGATTTAACTGGGCAGTTACATTTGCCATATTTTCAGTAATAGCTACTGCATTATCAGCCATCACCGCTGTAGATTGCAAGGAATGCTTGAGAGCATTTTGAGTTGCTGGATCACCAATGATACTATTGATAGACTGCAACATTTTTTCGGTGCCATCCATTAATTTCTGAGCACTTTGCATGGCTTTTTCCATAGCATCAACGCCTTCCCCTTTAACAGAGTCACCATCTTGTAAATATACTTTAGAATGGCCCGGTGAAATTTGAATAAATTTATCACCCAAGAAACCATCAGAGCCTAATGTGAAAGTAGAATCACTTGGAATCTGCGTTTTTTCATCAAGTTTCATCTTAACTACAACGCCACGCGGTGTAATTTCAATATCAGAAACTGACCCGATGGCTACGCCAGAGAACTTAACTTGGTTGCCATTTTTCAAACCATTTACTTGAGCAAAATCACCAGTAATTGTCATTTGTGGTTTAGCCCATATATCAATGCGTCCTACAAACAGTATGCCTGCAATAAATAAAGCTATACCTATTATTGTGAAAGCCCCTACCTTGGCCTCCGTCGTCCACTTCATTATATATCTCCCATCGCAGATACGTTAATCGGTTCTGCTTCGCCATTAATAAACTGTTGTACCTTTTTATTTGTAGAATTCTTAAAGTCTATTGTATCAGAAATCTCTACAAAACGCCCCTTATCAAGTAAAGCTATACGATCGGCTACATAAAATGCAGATTGCATATCATGTGTTACTACGATAGAGGTACAACCAAGCCGATTTTGCATCCCTTTTATCAGCATACTAATTGTCCCTGATGTAATTGGATCCAAACCAGACGATGGCTCATCATAAAGAATTAAACTCGGATCTAGTGCAATAGCACGAGCCAAGCTAACACGCTTCTTCATACCACCAGATAATTCATTTGGCATATAGGATTCATATCCTTTAAGACCAACCCAGTCGAGTCGCTCTGCCACAATGCGTTTAATCTCATCTTCCCCTAACTTCGTATGTTGCCGTAGACCAAAGGCTACGTTTTCCCCCACCGACATAGAGTCAAAAAGAGCAGAGTATTGGAACACCATGCCCATTTTTCTTCGTACTGTATTAAATTCATCTTCAGATAATGTTGTAATATCTGTGCCATCTACGATAATCTGCCCCGATGTAGGACGTTGTAAGCCAATCAGCAAGCGAAGTAATGTACTTTTACCACTACCACTACCACCTAATATAACTAATGTTTCCCCATCATTAATAGTGAGATTAACGGAGTCTAAAATCACACGCGACTCATAGGCAACTACAACATTGCGTAGTTCTATCATAAATCCCTAAAAAACTTCTACTAATATAACAAAGTAGATAAAAAGTAATTTAATACAAATACTAAAATGATACTAGTTACTACAGAACTAGTTGTGGAGAAGCCTACTGCTTCTGCGCCCATTTTAGTTTCCATCCCCTTATATGCACCTACCAACGCAATGACCGCGCCGAATACACTAGATTTAATTAAACCTAATGTAAAATCAGAAATAGTAGAGAACATTTGAATGGAATCTAAATATGTACTTGGAGCCAAACCTTTAATAGCAGTAGCTACAAAGTAACCACCGGCAATACCAATTACCACACCGTAAAAGGCCAAGATTGGAACCATTACCATACAAGCCACAACACGAGGAACTACGAGGTAACCTGACTGGATCAACAGCCATAACTCGAAGAGCATCAATTTGCTCTGTTACCTTCATAGTACCAATTTCTGCAGTAATGGCAGCACCTACGCGGCCAGCTAGCACGACACCTACTAAAATAGGACCTAATTCACGTCCCATAGCTACCGCCATAAGACCACCAACTGTGCTTTGTGCGCCATATGTAATTAATACATCTGTGATCTGCAAAGTCATAACCGCGCCTGCGAAGAGCAACGTCAAACTTATAATCGGCAATGAGTCCACCCCTAGGTGAGCCATCTGCTGAAATACATGCCACAGATTAATCATTTTTAGTTGTTTTATAGTGTGCCACACTAATAATGTAGCACTACCCATCTGCGATAGGCCGTTTATTACGGTTCTACCTATCGATTCAAGCCAATTCAACAGATTCACCCATTCCCCTTACAGCCTTAACTTACTCAGCTGAATTAGTACCATCAACCTTAGACTCGCCTTTTTTATCAGCCTCTTTGGACTCCTTTTTAGTGGAATCTTTTACATCCTTTTTATCGGATTTTTTAGCTTCTTTTTTATCAGCTTTATCTTTCTTTGCTTGGTCTTCCAACTCTAATTTATGTTCCATCTTGATCTGATTTTTAACTTCTTTTCACGCGTTTAGCTAATTCTTTATCACGATCAGCTGGGCTTCATAACATGAATCGTAAATTGACCATCGCCTTGTACGATGTACTCAGTATCAACTGCAGTCTTTTCGATTTTTTTATCATCATCTTTGCCAGAGCTCAAGTCTTCTTGACCTGTTTTCTTTTGTACATCCCCCTGGCATAGGTTTTGATTCAACATCTTTGATTTTAGCTTTTTTAACAGACTTTAGAACCATCTTCATCAACTAGACTAATGCCATCTTCCAAAAATTCTACGACGATTTGATTGTTTGTATCTGTTTTTTGAATTTCATCGTAAAGCTCATTAAAGTCTTTATGAATTTTTCAAACGACGCAAAATTTCATCTGTTAAATTATATTTTTGTTTTTCTAAAACATATGGCAATGGAATTTCCCCACCACCACGTACTTCTAAGGTATATTTGCCAATTGCTTGATCTTCAGGAACCTTAAAGAAGATTTGTTTAACAACCTTTTCGCCGCGGAACGGTTCTAAAGTAACATCTACAACAATTGTATCCCCAGGAGAAACAACAGTAGATGATGCAGACGCATCAATGAGCTTCGCTGTTTTCTTATCTTGAGTTACTTCCGTCTCAACTGTAATGTCCGCAATTTCATAATTTATGAATCGATTATTCATTAGAACATCGATGACATTATAGAACTCATCAACGGCTTTCTCAGAAATAGAATCAGCGCTATAAAACATATTTGTCCGCGTTAACGGCTTGTGCTCTTTTGCCTTTAGGCGTAATAGTATAGGAAATTGTCGCTGTACCAGAGCCACTACGATCCAATGTTTTATTCAACATATTATACAAAGATGTAGCTGCTAAGGTTGGTGTCATTTCACTATCTTCTACGACCTTAACAGAGCTAGTTTTATCACGGCCCATATCGCGATCTTTTAGATGGAATCGCAATGGAATGCCATGAGCAATTACACCAGATACACCCAGCGATGCCGGCCCCTCTATCCTCCGTAACAGAACCCACCTCTTGGCCCATAGAGCCAAGTTTAAATGCTGCATTATAACTTTTAACTACGGTAAAAATACTCGCATTATGCATGAAGTAGTTTGAAGATCCATGCTTTCAAGAACGGGATGACCAAAGGCTACGATTTTTTCACCATCTACATACGTAACAGTACCGATAGCTCCTAATTTAAGATCTCCATCAACTAATAATGCTGCTACGGATCCACCAGCCTCTAGTGGTTTTACAATTTCATCACCACTAGCACTAGCAGTATCATAAGTTTCATATTTATATTGTGGCAACTTGGATTTAAAGTAATCCATGGATGCCGCGTCAAAGCCATAAGCCATCAGTGGCGTTCCTAGAGGAATCAACTGCGTGTCATCCCAAGGTTTAGATAAATTCTTCTCATATGGAATATTCCATAGTTTTACCATATCCTCGATAGGAGTGATCATCCCAATTGTGCCGTCTGCAAACCCCCATCCATAGGCAACAGCGCCAACGAGCTTACCATTTATATATACAGGGCTACCACTCATACCATGAGCAATACCACCGGTTTGTTCCATAATAGGACCGGAGAATTTTGCCAAAATAAGATGACCAGATGGTCCCTTATCCTTCATGACACCAAGCACCTTTACATCAAAGGTGGAGATAGTATCCCCTACGATTACAGTTTTTGCAATACCTTCCATACCTGTAGTTACATCATTGACAGGCATGAAATCGACAGCCTGTGCAGCTGTAAGTGAAGTACAGAAGAAAAGCGCCAGTATCGCTTTTCTATACCGACGCCAAGAATGAGAAAACTTCATTCCTTCTCTCCTTTATTTACTTTCTACGGTGACAACGATTTGATCACGAGAAACGTCTGAACCCACTGTAACATTAACCGCCGATACAGTACCAGTTACAGTAGATTTAGCAGCAGCCATAGGGCCAGCTAATGTTTCGACAGTCACCAATGTTTGACCTTCTGTTACAGAAGCGCCAACAGAAACTGTAGAGGCAACTTTACCTGTTAATACACTTTGGTATGATACAGGGGCCGCCATTACAGAGCTAACACTTAAAATGCCTAGCGCAGCTAAAGGCCAACACTACTCTTTTCATAACGATCCCTCCTTTTACAAAATTAGTTATGTACCTATAGTATACTAAATTATTAGCAATTTTTCAAACAAAATTGTATGCAACGAATTCATTTTATGATTACAATATCCTCATAGCTCGCAGGTGAAGAAGTTGACTTATGTACATACTCATCTTTCACAACTAAGTCAACACTACCTTGATTAGACAACTCAGCACCGTCGACTACGCCAAGCTTAGAAAGTAGATTTGCCCCTTCTTTTTGAGTGACCCCCACAGATTGAAGTCCTACTTTATCAACAGCTAATACTACCAAATTATGGTCCTTTGTAGTACCTATAAAGCTACGCGCTTTATTATTAGATGAATCGGCCCCTACATAGCGACCATTTTTCATCACCATCGTCCCCTGCTTGTAGACTAGCACCACCTATTGTGCTCACTTGAGCAAGCTCCGGTCTATTTTGTATCGAAATAGGTGTACCTACCTTTAACTTACGTAAAGCCTCGCGAGCCTCACCGTGACCGGATAATACATATTGGTTTCTCCCCTAACTTAGAGTTACCATTTTGTCCGCTAATAACCTTACCATTGGCTACAGTCACTTCATAGCCATAGTCATTGGTCTTCGTAGAAGGGACCATAAGCATTCGTATACAATGTTAAAGCATTCTCTTTGCGCGGTGCATTTACAGCAGTAATCATAAAGCTTTCTTTTTGTGTTTTAGCTTGTAATAAGGGCTTTTTCTCTTCTATGAAATAACCGCGATTCGGAGTATACCGCAAACGTACCACGATTAGAGATACGCTCTAAATCGATGGTGCCATCACTAGCTACAGAATAAGGACGTTCAAAACTACCACCTTTTACCTTCGCTCCAATCAAAGCAGTATGAGCCTGACTGACAGCCGCCAAGGTTTTTCCTTCCGGAACATGAGCTACCACCATAGGTGAATCATTATCTACAGTTAAAGCATAAGCTTGAATTTTACCTTCAGGCACTGTGTTATTAATCTTACTGTACGCCACAGATTTATTTATATCTTTTGTAGTCTGTTGGGCATAGCTAGAAAATAGATCTACAACGATACGTGCTGGCTTTTTCCAAGGTGAACTCATGATGTTGTACATCTTTATTTGCCGTTAAAGTTACTTGTAAACTTCCATTTACTGGCTGTAAGCCAATACCTTTTAGAACACCTGTCTTTGTATCATTTTGACTAATAGGCCCTGTCAGACCATTTGTAGTCCCTCCCTAAAGTTAAGCGTCAGAGCATGGGTTGCTTCATTATAGGATCGAGTCCAAGACACGGGCATTTCAGATACATCCAGAAACTATGCGACTAGTGCCTTCATGATTAGATACGCGTACCCCTGTTAAATTACCTGCTTCAGCATAAGGAACAGTGCTGCCTAAGAAACCTAAAACAGCAAAAGTCATGTATAGATATCGTTTCATATATAATTCCTCTACAACGATAAACCATATCAATGGTCATATATTTTATATCAATTTTATACAATATACTTTTACTATAGTATACATCATAAAGATGAAAATTTCAAAAATATAAACTAAAAAACGAAGTTACCAGCTATAGAAAAATCATTAAATAATAATCAATCCATAGTTAGTAACTTCGTTACTTTTATCTTATATTAAAGTCGTATATCATTGTAACTCATCTAATGTGTCACGAAGTTGTGACATTTCATCAAGAGCCTTCGCAACGCCCTTTAATAACTGCATAGCGCGGAGATTCTACTAAATATGCCGCAATGCCAACAGAACGTGTTATAACGCGGTCCAAACCATCGATAAGAGCACCACCCACCCGTTAGGATGATACCGTGATCATTAATGGCAGCCACAAGTTCAGGCGGTGTTTTTTCTAAAATAGATTTAATGCCCTCTAAAATATTCATGACTTGTGCCTCTAAAGCACGCTGAATTTCTAAAGAGTTCACCGCTACCATCTTTGGTAAACCAGAGCTCGCATCACGTCCACGTACCTCTATAGTACGTTCCTTAGCACGGCGATCCACGGTACCTACAGAAATTTTAATCTTTTCTGCTGTTAATGGTCCAATGACAAGACGCTTCTTCCGACGAATATAACGAATAATAGATTCGTTAAAAGAATCTCCACCTATACGGAGAGATTCACTTACAACGACACCTGTATCGCAAAGAACGGCAATATCCGTGGTACCACCACCAACATCAACAACCATAGCGCCTACTTGCTTAGCATCGTTGAGACCAGTCCCCATAGCAGCAGCCAGTGGCTCTTCAATAAGAACAGTCTTTTTAGCACCGGTTCTAAGCAAAGCCTCTAAAATGGCGCGCTTCTCCACAGGTGTAATACCTGATGGAACACATACGATAATCCGTGTTTTCATCAATCGAGAAGCCGGTACAACGGAGCGAATAAAGTACTTTAACATGAATTCTGTCATATCATAGTCTGCAATAACACCGGCTTGAACAGGTCTAATGACAGATATCCCCTTTGGCGTACGACCTACCATGGAACGAGCCGCCTCACCTAAACGCAAGAATATCCCCCGTTTTATCATCTCGAGCGATATAAGATGGTTCATCAAGCACCAAGCCCTTTCCCTTAGCAAAAATATGAGAATGCTGGCAGTCCCTAAATCGATACCTAAATCGAAATTTAAAGATCGATTCAAGCGTCCCATCAAAGTCCCCAACTTGCTCAGGACGAACTAAGCGCTTTAATGTCATGGCAGGCGTAGTTTTAGCAATGGCTACGGTTTCACGACTACGGCGCTCTGCACGGCGCATTTTTGTGACTTTAACCATGGCCTCGCGCATATTAGAGGCTAAGTGATTCGCTTGTTTTGCAACACCTTCTGAAAGTTTCGTAGACTTGCGCTTTGTTCTGCGCAAGGGCTTACGAGTCGCGCTCGCCTTAGAGTTTTCAACCTTTGCAGCACCTAGGTTTTGTTGCTCGTTGTATAAAGCCGGCCCTTTAGAGCGCCGGCTTCTTTTCTTATTATTCTGTTTTGGCTCTGTACTCTTATTCGTCAACCCGAACAATATCAGCACCTAACCTTTGCAATTTACCTACAAAATCATCATAGCCACGGTCGATATGATGTAGACGACCTACCTCAGTTCTACCTTCTGCAGTCAACGCAGCACAAACAAGAGCTGCACCAGCACGCAAGTCAGTAGCATTTACTACGGCACCGTGCAAGCGCGGCATACCTTCTACAATCGCTTGGCGATTATCGATATCGATATGAGCACCCATCTTACGAAGTTCAGCTACGTGCATGAAGCGGTTCTCAAATACCGTTTCTGTTACTGTGCTTGTACCTTCTGCAATCGTAGTGAGCGCCATAAATTGAGCTTGCATATCTGTTGGGAAGCCAGGATATGGTAATGTTTTAATATCAACAGCTTTAATGCCTTTACCAGTGCTGATAACGCGAATACCGTCGATTTCTTCCTCTACAGTAACGCCAGCTTCTTTTAATTTAGCTACTACAGGCTTCAGATGTTCTGGTAACGCATTTTCTACGAATACATCACCGCCAGCCATAGCCGCTGCAATCAAATATGTACCAGCTTCAATACGGTCAGGAATAACCGTATGAGTAGCACCATGCAATTGAGGTACACCTTCAATACGGATTACGTTTGTACCAGCACCGCGGATATTGGCGCCCATAGCGTTCAAGAATGTTGCTAAATCAACGATTTCAGGCTCTTCTGCAGCATTTTCAATAACAGTTTTACCTTCTGCCATAGAAGCGGCCATAATTACGTTTTCTGTAGCCCCTACACTTGGGAAGTCCAAGTAAATTTGAGTACCTTTAAGGCCTTCAGGAGCATGAGCATATACATAATCTTCAGTAATTTCAATTTTAGCACCTAAAGCTTCAAAAGCTTTTAAGTGAAGGTCGATAGGACGCGCGCCGATAGCACAGCCACCAGGCATGGAGATTTTAGCCTCCCCTTTACGCGCTAAAAGAGGCCCCATTACAAGGAAGGATGCACGCATTTTACGTACAAGTTCATAAGGAGCTTCAGTAGCAGTCAATGTAGACGCATCAAAAATGATTTCATCATCTGCTTCATTACGAGTAATTTTAACCCCCAAAGACTCGATAACTTGGCAAATCGTACCCACATCTTCCAAATTTGGAATTTCAAGTAATTTACTAGTCGTTGATGCTAGCAAAGTACCGGCAATAATAGGGAGTACCGCATTTTTAGCACTACTAACACGTACACGGCCTTCCAATCGATTGCCACCTTGAATGATTAGCTTTTTCCAACAGAATTCCTCCTACACTTTATATCGATCATCTTGTATAAACTACAAGACGTTGTATTTATAACGTCATATACTAAATGTTATTATACTATTTTTTTCGATATATCTCATCAAGAGAATGTGAGAAAATACTGAGAAAAAAGCCCCTCTTTTTTTGAATAGTTTCACCCAAAAATATTGTTAAATTTTCTAGGTCCCATTCATGTAGAGGGGCTTCTTATTATTTTGCTTTTAAGGATTTCAATTTATCATCCATATGTACTGTATCAAGGAAGCGTACAGTACCAGTTTTAGAGCGCATTACGATAGTATGTGTACGCGCACCACCTGGGAAGTATTGAATTGGGTTCAATAGATTACCACGTGTAATAGCTGTAGCCGCAAAGATAACATCATCCGTGCGAACTAGATCATCCAAAGTAAGAACTTGGTTTACATCAGTAATACCCATTTCATGGCAACGACGAATTTCTTCATCAGTTTCTGGTTTTAAGCGAGCTTGCATATCACCGCCTACACATTTTAATGCAGCAGCAGCTAATACACCTTCTGGTGCACCACCAGTACCAACAACCATGTGTACACCCAGAACCTTCGATACAACATTCCATAGCTGGGTTAACATCACCGTCGGAGATGAGCATAATACGAGCACCTACTTCGCGCGCTTCTTTCATCAAACCTTGATGACGCTCACGATCGAGCATAACCAACGTAATTTCCTCTACACTACGTTCCATTTTAGCAGCTACATTTTTGATGTTTTCAGTCAAAGATTTTGTAATATCGATAGCACCTGCACCGCGAGGACCAACACAAAGTTTCTCCATATACATATCTGGTGCATGTAATAAGCCACCTTTTTCAGCGATTGCCATAACTGCAATAGCACCGTTTTGACCTTTTCGCAATTAAGTTTGTACCTTCAATAGGGTCAACTGCGATATCTACTTCTGGGCCACCTGCACCTACATGTTCACCAATGTAAAGCATAGGAGCTTCGTCAATTTCACCTTCACCGATAACTACAGTACCAGAAATGCGAACAGAGTCAAAAGCTTGACGCATAGCGTCTACAGCTAAACCATCAGCTGCGTCTTTTTGACCGCGACCAAGCAAACGACCACTGCGCAAAGCGGCTGCTTCAACGACACGAGCAAATTCCAAAGATAATGTACGATCCATAATGGGCCTCCTTATAAGTCCTCTATGTTTTGATATGACTCCTACCCAGAGTCTTTACTTAACTTATTGATTAGCTTGTTTCCAATCTTCCATGAACTTCGCAAGGCCTGCATCAGTCAACGGATGTTTCATAGCTTGCATAAGCACTTTAAATGGAACGGTTGCAATATGAGCACCCGCTTTAGCACATTGAATGATGTGCAACGGCGTTCTCACACTAGCAGCAATGATTTCAGTTTCAATTTCATGAATAGCAAAGATGTCTGCAATATCTTGAATCAATGTAAGACCATCCATGCTGATGTCATCAACGCGACCAACAAAGGGACTAACATAAGTAGCACCTGCACGAGCCGCCAACAACGCTTGGTTAGCAGAGAAGATTAAAGTTACATTTGTTTTAATGCCTTCTTTGCTTAAAACTGCAACGGCTTTAAGACCTTCAGGAGTCATAGGCACTTTAATAACTACATTAGAGCCTAATTTTACAAGATCATGTGCTTCTCTTACCATGCCTTCAGCATCAGTGGAAATAACCTCTGCACTAACAGGACCTTCTACAAGATTTGCAATTTCAGAAATAACTTGCTTTAAGTCCCGTTTGGCTTTCACGATAAGAGATGGATTTGTCGTAACACCATCAATAAAACCAAAGGCATAGGCCTCTTTAATCTCATCAAATTCTGCTGTATCAATAAAGAATTTCATAGAATTCCCCCTCTTATTTCGCAGGTGTAATGACTTCAACGCCACCCATATAAGGCACCAAAACCTTTGGAATCACTACGGAACCATCAGCTTGTTGGCAATTTTCTAAAATAGCTGCCACTGTACGGCCCACCGCAAGACCAGAACCATTTAATGTATGAACAAATTCAGGTTTGCCTTTAGGACCACGACGGAATTTAATATTAGCACGACGAGCTTGGAAATCTGTCATATTGGAGCAAGAAGAAATTTCTCTGTACTTGCCTTGTGCTGGCATCCATACCTCTACGTCATATGTTTTAGCAGAACCAAAGCCCATATCACCTGTACAAAGAGTGATAACACGGAATGGTAATTCTAATAAACGTAATACTTCTTCTGCATTATCTGTCAAAGTTTCTAATTCTTTGAAAGAGTCTTCAGGTTTAGCTAATTTTACCATTTCAACTTTGTTGAATTGATGTTGACGAATAAGACCACGAGTATCGCGACCTGCAGAACCTGCTTCAGCACGGAAACATGCAGTGAATGCAGTGTAGTATTTAGGTAATTCCTCTTCGCTCAAGATTTCACCACCATGGTAGTTAGTCAATGTAACCTCAGCAGTAGGAATCAAGAAATATTCTGTATCCGCTACATGGTACATATCTTCAGCAAATTTAGGTAATTGACCAGTACCAGTCAATGTTTCACGAGTTACCATGTATGGAGTCATCATTTCAGTATAGCCGTGTTTGTCTACATGAAGATCAACCATGAAATTGATCAAAGCACGTTCTAAACGAGCACCTAAACCTTTATATACAGTAAAGCGGGCACCACTCATTTTGCCAGCACGGTTAAAATCTAGAATATCAAGACTTTCACCTAAATCCCAATGAGCTTGCGCTTCAAAATCAAATTGACGTGGTTCACCCCATTTGCGTTGCTCTACGTTCTCCTCTTCATCAGCACCAACTGGAACAGATGGATCACACATATTTGGCAACATTAACGCCGCATCACGCAAATCAGCTTCCACTTCGCGAATACGGTTATCAAGCTCAGCAATTTCGTCGCCTACTTTTTTCATTTCTGCGATTTTATCATCCGCATTTTCTTTATTGCGTTTTAATTGGCTAATTTCTTCAGTTACAGAATTGCGAAGCGCTTTAATTCTTCTACCTTACCAATCAACTGACGACGTTCATCATAAGCGGATACAAAGGTTTCCAAATCGCCTGTTGTGTGACGGTTATCTAAGTTTTGTTGCACTAAATCAATATTTTCTCGGACAAATTTTAAATCTAACATGCTATAAACCTCATTTTCCAACTATGCTACGTACAATATATTCAATACGTTTAAGTATACCATATATTGGTGTATTTATCATTAAATTATACGTTATATACTAATCGTTTCATCAATATTTTATACTACTCATCATCTTCTTCGTCTAGCAAATAATCTTTCGCCATCCATTTGCGAGTGCCTGTGAAAGATATGGTAACCCACTTCTCTGTGGGATTACCGCCGATTTCTTGATCAATTTCGTTGCGAATTGCATCAATCTCAGCAATTGTCTGATATGGGAAATTCTTGCGAACTAAAATATCAATCTCGATGATACGGGTACTGCCATATACTTGCACACTCGTTACATAATCTTTGAAATTATATTTCTCCATAAAACGATCCATAATTTCTTGTACTTCATTATGTAATGAAGATGGTGCCCACCCCAAGATTTGCTTCATAGATGGTACAATAATATGAATCGCAGACGGTAACATCTGTACAGCTAATACAATTAATACGATAGGGTCAATATAAGCTGCCCATTCAGCGTATGCCGTTCCTTCTAGCATGGTAGCTACCACAAAGCTAATCAAAATAGCCGCCTCTAACAAGGCATCTACATACCAACTTACATTATCAAACTTAATCAAGTTAGACTGTAAACTTTTATTAATACGACGTACATATAAATAATACGCAGTATCTGCAATAGTAAAGAATATAGCATAATAAATAGCTGGTCCAAAGTCTACATGACGACCACCAGATAAGAGGTCTGTAATACCACTCGATAAAGCATAAATGACAATAAGTAAAATAAAGAAACCTTCTACAGCTAACACAAGCGGTTCAAATTGCCAGAAGCCAAACTGGAATCGCTTGCTTGTTTCTCTCGCTACAAGCTTAGCGGTCATAAGCATCATAATCTTAATAACTACGTCCACGAAGGAAAATACACCATCTAATAAGACGGCACTAGACCCTGTAACAATCCCCATTATAGTACCACTAACGGCCACAAGTGCCATCAAGGCAACAGACTGCATTAATAACTTTTGTTCAATAGAGCGCCTTGCGCCTAATATATCCATTAAGTCCCCTACTTTCTTAATTTTTACATCCTTTTATTATACACCAAGTACATTGATACGCAAAAAGCAGCTGATTTGAATGCATTTCAAATCAGCTGCTTGTAATGTATCAATATTCTTTTTCTATAAGGAGTAAATTTTCAATCTTTGGAATCCTTTTAATCCTTATTTAGTTCGTAGGCTCTGGAGCTACTTTACCAGCTACATAGCGCTCTATTATGTGTCGATCATCGCCTACATATAACCAGCGTTCCAATCGCTCTTCTAAGGAGCGTTCATTAGGGTCAAACAACGTCGTATCGTCGATAACAAGAGCATCAAGTTCACAACCTTTCAAAGCTGCCCACCTTGCCAAAGAACTTACCGCCGCCCTTTGTAGCCATATAGAAGGCTTCACTCAATGTAAGTGGCACATACGTTTGATCCACTTCCACCCATTTCATCTTGGATAGTCCAATGGCTTCGGTAAGAACCTTTGCCATAGATACAATATGTCCACCAGAAATATCGGAACCTAAGCCAATAGGTATTTTCCGTTCAAACAATTTACGAATCGGTGCAATGCCACTAGATAAATTTACATTTGAATATGGGCAATGAGCCACCATAGTTTGTGTTTCTGCCATGCGGTCCATTTCTACGTCACTTAAATGAATGCAATGAGCCATCACTGTCGGCACCTTCCCCATGAGGTGATGTTCATAGTACACATCTGTATAATTAGCTGCCTCAGGATGTAGGGCTGCTACCCAGTCAATTTCACCATGATTTTCTGACAAGTGAGATTGAACCGGCACATTATACGCTTCTGCCAAGTTACCTAAACCACTCATTAACTCGCTTGTACAAGATGGAACAAAACGAGGCGTAATAATTGGTTTTACTAAAGGACCAAATTGAGCTGATGCTTCTAACCACTCTTTAGTATCAGCTAATGATTGATGTGTATCTTCAATCAAGAATTCCGGACTATTGCGGTCCATGTTGACCTTGCCTACATAGGCAGATAAACCTGCTTTTTGTAAAAGCTCCATCAATACTAATGTACTATCTTTATGGATAGTACCAAACAAGATGCTTCGCGTCGTACCATTTGCGCCATAAGTCGTGAACAAAGGCGCCATATACTAAACGAGCATACTCTTGATCACTAAACTTTGCTTCCTCTGGGAAAGGTATAGGTTTCAAGCCAAGGTAAGAGTTCCTTATCCATACCTAGACCGCGATTGCAATATTGCGGTGCATGAGCATGAGTATCCACAAAACCGGGGATGATGAGATGATCACCATAATCCGTAATCGGATGTTCTCCATACGCTGGTGGTATACTTTCACCACAATGAACAACTACACCATCGACGGCAATAACATAACCTTGTTGAATAGCTACAAACTCTGATGGACGTGGTGTATATAAAATATTTCCTTTTAAAATGATTGTTGAATTCATATAACCTCCTCGCATGTTCATGATTATAGATGAGTCGCTCTATACCACATGCTAGATTAATTTTCAATCAATATACAATGCTATATGATTCATATTATAGGCATTTTAGATGGCAAAGTGAATAATAAATGCCAATGTCATGATATACATAATAGGATGAATTTCATGACGACGACCTGTAGTCAATTTAATCAATGTATAAGAGATAAAACCAAAAGATAAACCTTGAGCAATACTAAATGTTAAAGGCATAAGAAGAATTGTTAAGAATGCTGGCAATGCTTCTGTAAAGTCAGTGAAGTCAATATGTGTTACCTCACTCATCATAAATACGCCGATTGTAATAAGTACCGGTGCAGTCGCTTGTGGTGGTACCAATAAGAACAATGGTGCAAAGAACAATGCTACCAAGTATAAAAGACCTGTGACAACGGCTGTAAGACCTGTACGACCACCGTCGGCAACGGCTGCTGCACTTTCAATGTAAGAAGTAACTGTAGAAGTACCTACAACGGCACCTGCTGCAGCGCCAATAGAAGTACATAGCAAAGCTTTGTCTAACCCTTCGAACTTACCATCTTCATTTACCAAATTTGCTTTTCTCGTTACACCAATCAATGTGCCGATATTATCAAACATATCTACAATAGTGATGGAGAAAATAATAGAGAAAATACCATATTTAATAGCGCCCATTATATCTAGTTGACCGAATGTATCAACTGGAACTGGTGGCACCAAGTTAAAGATATCTGCACTTGTAGCAGGTATCTTAGTTAAACCTAAAGCCATTGCTGCAATTGTAGTAAACGCCATGCCGATTAGCAAAGCCGCCTTTAACTTGTTTTGCCAGCAAAATACTAGTAATAAATAAGCCTAGTAAAGTCAATAATACAGCTGGATCTTGCATATTACCTAGGGTTACAAAGGTTGCATTATTAGGTACGATAATATGAGCATTTTTAAAGCCGATGAAAGCAACGAATAAACCAATACCTACACCTATCGATGTTTTCAGCACTTGTGGAATACCATCTACAATTTTGTTAAGAACTTTAGTAACCGTTAAAATAACAAATACTGTACCGGAAATAAAAACGGCACCTAATGCAGTTTGCCAACTAAGACCCATGGCACCACAAATAGTGTACGAGAAGAACGCACTGAGACCAAGGCCTGGTGCTACGATAACAGGAACATTAGCCACTAAACCGATAAGCATGGTCGCAAAAGCTGTTGTTAACACAACCGCTGCCACTGCACTAGCATGCGGCATGCCTGATACAGATAATAAGTTTGGTATTACTGCCAGAATATATACTGACGCAATAAACATCGTAATACCTGCAAAAAACTCAGTTTTCACTGATGTGCCATGTTGGGTTAACTTGAAAAAGCGATCAAGAAAACCATTTGCTTCATTTGTTCTTTCGTACTCCATTGAACTCATCTCACATTCCTCCAAACTTTTAGAAAAAAAGAAATAAAATAGATAAATAAAAAACGACTACAAGAGCATCATAAAGATGCTCTTGTAGTCGTAAATTTCGGTTTACGCTAGAGAGCCTTGACCCATTCCGTCAAGGTTATACAAGATTAGCAATATGTCTATACAGTTAATCCTTATCTGCTATTTACTATTGATAAGGCTAAATAAGAAATTTTCATTTTATGAATTTTTCTCATATCTGTTATGCTGATAATACAATCTATGCACCTAGTATAAAGTTATTTTTATGCACTGTCAATAACTATTTATGATTTACATTTGATATTCTTTTTTCAAGACATAACCGTATGCTTTTTTAGAGCCATCTGGTTGTTCAATGAGGTATACACCTTGTATTTCTGGAGCAAATCCAGGCAATTGATTAATTCCTTCTTCTAAAGCAAGGAAGTAATCACAAGCAGTCCGAGACCATCGTTCTCCAGGCTGTACGCATAATACACCTGGTGGGTACGGCAAAGCCCCTTCAAGCGCAATGCGACCTTCCGCTTCATCTAAAGGCACAAGCTCTCCCTTATTGCGTTGGAACTCAAAGTTTGCCTCTTGTGGATTCATTACATATTCTGGGAAGTATGCCTTGGAAAACAAGCGTTGCTGTAGAGTACTCACATTTCTATCTTTATAAAAATCATGCATTTCTTGACAGAGTTGGCGTATATGATAGCCTTTATATTTATCTATATGGCTATAGTAAATCGACGGTAACACCTCTTCCATAGGGGCATTGCGTTCTATAAGCTCTTCAAAACGCACAAGCTGATCAACTAATGCATCCATTTTCGCTTTAGATTCTGCAGGAGTCATAAGGAATAGAATCGTATTGAGATCACACTTTTCTGGAATAATTCTATTTTCCCGTAAGTAATTGGCCAATATATTTGGCATGAATCCCAAAGTCTTCATACGCCCCTGTTTCAACATTAATACCAGGCGTAATCAACTGGAATTTACAAGGGATCGATAAAGTACTGCCCTTCACCATAGCCTTTAAAGGAATGCCACTTTTGCATTAGGTTCAAAGGCAAAATAGCTCACATCATTAGCCATCTCTTGTGTATTGCCTTCTTCCCACTTCTTACCATGTACTACAGGTGGTACCAAAGGTCTCAGATATTTGCAACGTCTTAATACTCGATTTACGAGCATCAATCCCTACTTCAATACATTCACGCCACAACTGTCTCCCCAATTCACCTTCATGTATTTTGGCATTTACATCGAGAGATGCAAAGAGTGGATAGAAAAGGTGATGTGGAAGCATGCATCATAAAGGAGTTATTAAAACGCTTATGATCTACATAACGGTCTTGTCCTTTGATATGTTTATCTTTCTTATGGATTTGAGACGTTTGAGAGAAGCCAGCTTGTTGCTTATGCACAGATTGAGTCACTAAAATTCCAGGATCATTAGGGCCTAATTCCAATAATAAGGGGCTACAATCTTTCATCATAGGAATAAACTGTTCATACCCAACCCAGGCAGAGTCAAAGAAAATATAGTCGCACAAGTGACCTATCTTATCAACTACTTGGCGCGCATTATAGATTGTACCATCATAGGTACCTAATTGAATAACGGCTAGCCGAATTGGACGGTCTGCTTTAGCTTTATTAGGATCCTTCTCACCGATTAAATTTCGAATATAGCTTTCATCAAAACAATGATCTAAAATACCGCCAATGGAACCAAAAGGATTCCGTGCGGTCTCTAAATATATTGGTGTGGCACCGGACATAACGAGACCGCCATGGCAAATAGATTTATGATTATTGCGATCATATAAAATAATATCGCCTGGCGTTAAAAGAGCATTGAGTACTACTTTGTTGGCAGAAGATGTGCCGTTTAATACAAAATATGTTTTATCCGCATTATACACTGCAGCTGCATGAGCCTGCGCATCATGAGCGTGACCTTCGTGGATTAAAAGATCACCAAGCTTTACATCAGCATTACAAAGATCCGCACGGAAAATATGATCTCCAAAGAAATCATAAAAGGCACGTCCTGTAGGATGCTTAGCGAAAAACTGTCCTCCTTGATGTCCTGGGCAGTCAAATTGAGCATTGTTATCTCCTACATAATCAGATAAAGCCTTAAAGAAAGGAGGCAAAATCAAAGCTTCATAGCTTGCTACAATCTGCTCTATCGTTCCTTTATAGTCATTTATGCTAGTAGATGTAACATCTATTACCGCTGCGATTCGCTCCATATCAAAAGATATAGTATGGGATGGATCTACTACCATTACAATAACGGGTATTCCAAAAGAACGAATTTGCTCATTATCGAGTACATCCATTTCAGAGGCGCTCACCACAACTGCACCTATGTTGGTAAAATCCGTTTCATTAATAGGTATACATGTACGTTCCTCGATGGAACTAATCCAAGGTTTTACACTATCGGTAAAAGCAATTTTTAAATGTTTCACCATAGCCTCCTCTCTTCATGTCAATACTTTATATGCTTATAGTATTTAATGTAGTACATTATAGTCATGTAAAAAAGCTCCCTACTCAAAGAATAGGGAGCCTTTATATGTTAGATTATTCAGCTGCTTCTTCTTCAGCTTCAATATGCTTAGGAGCTTCTGGTTTCATCAATGGGAACAACAATACATCGCGGATGGATGCAGAGTCTGTTAAGAACATAACGAGACGGTCAATACCAACACCTAAACCTGCTGTTGGAGGTAAACCGTATTCAAGAGCTGTAACGAAGTCTTCATCCATACGGTGAGCTTCATCATCGCCAGCTTCGCGTTCTTTTAATTGATCCAAGAAACGTTGTTTTTGATCGATTGGGTCATTTAACTCGGAGAAGCCATTTGCCAATTCACGACCATAAATGAACGCTTCAAAACGTTCTGTAGCCAATGGATTTTCACGACTTGCTTTCGCAAGTGGAGAAATTTCTTTTGGATGACCATATACGATAGTTGGTTGAATCAAGTTTTCTTCTACATAATCTTCGAAGCAAGCATTTAAGATTTTACCAATACCATCGTTATCTGTATATTCTACATTCAAACGATCTGCAATAGCTCGAGCTTCTTCAACAGTAGTTACTGCATCAAAGTCTTCACCAGTGTATTTTTTTACACCTTCTGCCATTGTGATACGGTTCCAAGGTGGAGTCAAATTGATTTCAGTACCTTGGTATGTGATTTCTTGTGTACCTAGAACCTCTTGAGCACAGTAGGACACAAGATTTTCTGTTAAACGAATAGCATCCTCAACATCGCCATACGCTTGGTAAGATTCGATAGTAGTGAATTCTGGGTTATGACGGTTGTCGATACCTTCGTTACGGAAGCAACGGTTCATTTCGAATACGCGGTCCATACCACCAACAATCAAGCGTTTGAGGTACAATTCTGGTGCAATACGCATGTAAATATCGATATCGAGCGCATTGTGGTGCGTGATGAATGGACGAGCTGCCGCACCACCAGGGATAGCATGCATCATTGGAGTTTCCACTTCCATGAAACCATCACGCATCATGTATTCGCGAATTTTAGCAACGATTTGAGAGCGTTTTACAAATGTATCACGCACTTCAGGATTTACAATCAAATCAACATAACGTTGACGGTAACGAAGTTCTGTATCCTTTAAACCATGCCATTTTTCTGGCAATGGACGTAAAGATTTAGATAACAAAGTTAATTTGTTAACTTTAATTGTAACTTCACCTGTATGAGTTTTAAATACATGACCTTCTACACCGATGATATCACCGATATCAAGCATTTTTACGTATTTATAAGCCTCTTCGCCCAATACATCTTTACGGAAATATACTTGAATATCCCCAGATTTATCACGAACATTGGCAAATGCTGTTTTACCATGGGAACGGATTGTCATCAAGCGCCCTGCAATAACTACAGGTTGACCATCATATTTCAAGAAGAAGTCATCTTTAATTTCTTTTGCATGATCTTTTACAACAAAACGTTGACCAAATGGATAGATGCCATCCGCTTCGTATTCAGCCAATTTGTCGCGGCGAATTTGCATTTGCTCATTCAGCTCTTCTTGTACATTTTTAATTTCTTCACTCATGTTATCGCCTCTTCGTCAGTAAATGTAAATTATTGGATTGCTAACACTTTGAATGTAACAGGACCATCTGGTGTGGAAACCTCTACTTCATCACCTTTACGTTTGCCCAAAATAGCTTTACCTACAGGAGATTCGTTAGAGATACGATTGTTGAATGGATCCGCTTCAGAGGAACCAACGATAACATATTCCAATTCATCATTGTACATCGTATCAAGTACAATAACTTTACTACCTACAGATACAACATCGCCCTTTACGGACTCGTCAATGATTTTCGCCGTGTTAATTTTATTTTCTAACTCTACAATATGACCTTCGATGAAAGCTTGTTCATTTTTTGCATCATCATATTCAGAGTTTTCACTGATATCGCCATATTCAATAGCTGTCTTAATACGTTCAGATACTTCAATACGACGTACAGATTTATAGTACGCTAATTCTTCTTCTAATTTCTTTAAACCGTCGGCGGTAAGTAATGTTTCTTTTACGTCTGCCATGGGTACCCCACTCTTTCTACATATAAATAATAAGAAAAAGTGCCATAGTAAGATGACACCTTGTCTTTTGTTTCTAAATTATCTCAACCATTATATAAAAATACTATTCATTTGTCAATCTCGACTACATTGCAGCCAGTATTTTACGGTATGAGTCTAGCTCATCGTGAAAGCTTGTTACAGTATGAATTGTATTCACACGATTGCGCCAATAGGCAGATTCAGGAAGTCCCTTCATATACCACCCTGCATGAGTTCGTATTTCCTTAACAGCCATACTTTCACCCTTATATTGGCATAACAAATCAAAATGTTTTAATAGCATATCGAGACGCTCAATATCTGTAGGCGCCGGTAATATTTCACCAGTCGCCAAATAATGGAGAATACGACCAAAGATCCAAGGATTCCCCTGTGCACCACGGCCTACCATTACCGCATCACAACCCGTTTCATCAAGCATTTGCTTTGCATCTTCAAGCTCTACTATATCGCCATTACCAATAACCGGTACAGACACAGCCTCTTTTACAGCCTTAATATAAGACCAATCAGCATGCCCACTGTACATTTGCTCCTTAGTACGGCCATGTACTGCAATAGCCGCCACACCTGTAGATTCGATGCGCTTAGCAAAGTCCACAACATTGATGGAATCACTATCCCAACCGATTCGCATTTTTACGGTTACAGGCACATCGACGGCCTTAACCGCAGCCTCTGCTACACGAGCTGCTAAATCTGGATTTTTCATAAGAGCAGAACCATCACCAGAGGTTACTACCTTTTTCACAGGACAGCCCATATTAATATCTACAATATCGGCACCTGCATCAGCTACTACCTTTGCGCCTAACGCAATTGCTTCTGGATTGGAACCAAAGATTTGCATAGATACAGGGCGTTCTACCTCTTCAATACGCAACAATTCATGAGTGCGCTCATTTTTATATTTAATGCCCATGGCACTGACCATTTCGGTGCAAACCATGGCGGCGCCATGCTCTTTAGCAAGTAAGCGATAGGCAATATCGCTTACCCCTGCCATAGGCGCTAATATGGCTTGACCATCAATTTTGACGGACCCTATTTGCCACTGTTTATGATTCATATAATTCTATATCCCCTAACAAAAAGGGTACAGCATAAGCTGTACCCGAATGTACACTACTTCGTTACATATACGTAACTATATTATAGTAGCATTATTTATTTCTTTCGTAAATAAGGCGTAAACCTTCTAGTGTAAGCATAGGCTCTACATGGTCAATGCAATCTGTAGCACTGCTGATAAGCTGTGCCAAACCACCTGTAGCCACTACAGTTACGTGGTCGCCCATTTCTGCTTTCATGCGCGTTACGAGACCCTCTACTTGGCCTACGTAGCCGTAGAACATACCGGATTGCATAGAAGATACGGTATTCCGGCAAATGACTTGCCCTGGATCTCTTACTTCAATACGTGGCAATTTAGCAGCCCGTTGGAATAGAGCCTCCGCAGAAATTGTTACACCTGGCGTAATAACACCGCCCATATAATCGCCATTACCTTGTACTGCACAATAAGTAGTTGCTGTACCAAAGTCGATAATAATCAAGTCACCCTTGTATTTTTTTCATGAGCCGCTACAGCATTTACGATGCGGTCCGCACCGACTTCACGCGGATTATCATACTTAATAGCAATACCTGTTTTAGTACCAGGACCTACGATAAGAGGATTCACATTGAAATAACGTAAACATACACGTTCTAAGGTAGGCATCATTGGAGGTACAACAGAAGAAATGATAATATCTTTAATATCTTTCACATCAACCTTACGATCGTGGAAGAACAAGTTCATCATCAACATGCCATATTCATCAGTGGTACGAACCCGATCCGTGGAAATACGCCAGTGACCTACAAGCTCTGCCTTGTCGTATACACCGAGAACAATGTTGGTGTTCCCCACATCAATTACTAATAACATGAATGCCTCCTATTTACGCGGACGAATTGATACGTCCCCTGCCATAACACGTTTAACAGTCCCATCCGGGATTCTTACTAATAAATTACCATCTTCATCAATATCGGTTGCTACCCCTTCATAGGTATTACCAGGAGCGCGAACCTCGATTTCTTCACCGAGAGTCACCGATAATTGACGCCATTCATTGAGAGTTTCCTCAAAGCCGCTATCAAGCACATCATAATATTGATGCTCTAAGGCTTCTAATATAATTCTAAATGCTTCCGTCCGTTCAATATCAATACCTTCCATAGTTAAGGATGTAGCGATCAACTTCAATTCTTCCGGGAGCTCTTCTTGTTTAGTCTTTACATTGACACCAATGCCCATCACAATATGAGAGATTTCCTCCATAGAGCCGGACATTTCTGTTAAGATACCTACCAATTTACGGCCATTCACTAAAATATCATTAGGCCACTTAATACCCGCATCAGTGAGCCCCATTTTATGGAATGCCTTTGTTAATGCCACTGCGGCCATCAACGTACACTTTGGTGCTTCTACAGGCGCAAAATCAGGGCGCAAGATAAGACTAAACCATAGACCTTTACCAAATGGAGAATACCAGCCACGAGATAAGCGACCACGCCAGCTGCTTGCTCTTCTGTAACGACAACGGTACCTTCTTCAGCACCTTGTTGAGCTAATCGACGAGCCTCTAGGTTTGTAGACTCTGTAACATCCATATAAACATATCGTTTGCCAAACACATCGGTCTTTAAGATTTGCTTCATGGCCAATGGACTTAACAAATCAGGTTCCTCCAATAATCGATACCCCCTCTTGGTATAAGATTCTATTTTGTAGCCTTTTTGACGTAACGCCTTGATATGTTTCCAAATAGCTGTGCGCGAAACATGGCATGCTTCGGACATATCTTGTCCCGATACGAAACTACCTTGGTTTTGTCTCAAGAATTCTAGCACTTCATCACGCATAGTTTAGAGCCCCTTTCTTTGTCAACCTAGGTTTACAATTCGATTGTACAAGTGTCCCCTATAAAAAGCAAGGATTATTTATAGTAATTAATGATATAATACATATAGTATTAAGTTATACCGTATGTAAAAAATAACAATAGTATAATCTATCATTATCTGGGGAGATATATGAAACAATTTACATTAGAAGAAAAAAATGAAGTTCTTGAGAACCCGTTTATTCATATTCATAGAAAGCTCGATGTCCTATTAAACATAGGCAAACTACTCATGGAATGTGGTGCCGATACAAATCGAATCATTGAAGAAATGCTTAAAGCCGCCACATTTATGGGTATTCCTCATGATTATTTAAATATACATATTTCCTATACTACGATTATGGTCAATTTACTGCATAAAGAACGATCTATTACCGTATTTAGAAAAACACCTGTCCATGTACCCAATATGGCCATGATTAATGCAGTATCTAAACTAACTTGGCGAGCCTTTGAACGACATTATTCACTTACAACTTATGAACAGTTAATTTCAAAATTAGATTGCACTATTCCAGTATATCCTGATTGGATAAAGGGTATTGCTTGTGCCCTCGGGATCAGCAGGCCTTGCCTTTTTGTATAGTGGCGATATGATAGCTTTTATTGTAACTGTTATTTGTTCTCTAATCGGTTATTTTGGTCGTACCTTATCGGTACGCTTTGGTTGCAATGAATATGTAGGCATTGCAATTGGCGGCTTTGCCGCCATGGTTTCTGCCTATGGTTTCTATTCACATATTGAACAAGATTCGTTAGTTTACGTTCTTGTTTGTTGTACCTTATTTATGATACCTGGTGTACCGCTTATAAACTCCGTTATCGATACCATCAACAACCATATTTTATCGGGAATTACAAGAGCTATTAGAACGATCCTTATCGTTGGTAGCATGACCTTAGGCATGGCAATGGCTCTATACTTTAGCCCTATGCCGGCCTTTAGCTTTGTAGATATTAAGCCTCATGTATTATCCATTGAGCAAATTATAGGGTCTTTTACAGCTGCTGCTTCCTTTGCAGTACTCTTTAACGCTCCTGTCCGATTACTAGTATCCATTGGCATTGGCGGTGTATTATGCGTATTTATCCGCAATTTATTAGCTGTTGAATTTGGCTTTTCCATTCCAGGTGCTACCTTTGTAGGCGCTGCTGTAATGAGCGTAATTTATGTAAAAGTTTCTACGTGGCTTAAAACATCTAGCACAATCATCATCGTCCCATCTGCCATAGCCTTAATGCCTGGCATTTTATATTACAGATTCCTCTTTGATATACTTCATATCGATGCACTATCAGAATCTGGTTTGACTTCATATGGTTCAAAACGGTGTAACAGGCATCCTCACTATTGTAAGTATTGCGGTTGGTGTAGCAATTCCAAATGTACTGGCTCAAAAATATTTGAAAGCCCGAAAAGAGCGTAGAATTCAACAGCACTTGGCAACACGTCATATTAACGATGGCCAATAGCTAATGCCTCACCAACTACATTACGAGCTTCACTATATAGATAGCATACTAATTACCTATAGCTAGTAATAGGTAATTATAATCAAAAAGAGCATATAAAAAGAGCTGGCCCTCAACGAGGCCAGCTCTTTTATTTAGATATCTCATTATTTGATTTCATTAGAAGGTGTTTCACTAGGAGCATCCACTGTAGCAGTGTTTTCTTTAGCTTCAACCACCTCTGGTACTACAATACCTGCCGCTTCTAGAGCTTCTTTAGGCTCCTCAACTTCAGGAGCTTTCGTTGTACCATATTTATAAAGATTATCTACAGCTTTAGAATCGATTGTTTCTTCTTCTAACAAAGCATTTGCCATGTCATGTAAGAATTTTTCATTTTCGCTGAGAAGTTTTGTTACATCTTTGTACGCTTCTTCTACAATGCGATGAATTTCAGAGTCGATTTTTGCTGCAATCTCTTCACTATAGTTGCGCTCGTGATCCAAGGTTTTTACCCAAGAATACTTGTTCTTGTTGTTCACCAAATACGATAGGACCAAGCTCATCGCTCATACCCCAACGCGTTACCATCGCACGAGCTGTATTCGTTACGCTTTGAAGGTCACCAGAAGCACCTGTACTGATTTCATCTAGGATTAAGGCCTCTGCAATTCGACCACCAAGAGCTACGCGAATATCCGCTAATAATTGAGATTTTGTTTTGTAATTTTGTTCCTCTGTAGGAAGCATCATAGTGTAACCACCTGCTGCGCCACGAGGAATGATTGTTACCTTATGAACAGGATCTGCATGAGGCAATAAATGTGCCACAATAGCATGACCAGATTCATGGTACGCTGTTAACTTGCGGTCTTTCTCGCTCACAATATGACTGCGGCGTTCAGGACCCATGCTAACCTTTTCACTAGCTTCTTCCACTTCAGCCATAGTGATAACTTTTTTGTTAAGTCGAGCCGCCAATAAAGCCGCTTCGTTTAACAAGTTGTTCAAGTCAGCACCAGTAAAGCCTGGAGTTTTCTTAGCAATTGTTTTCAAGTCTACATCGTCAGCCAATGGCTTATTACGAGCATGTACTTTCAGGATTGCTTCACGACCGCGTAAGTCTGGACGACCTACGATAACTTGACGGTCAAAACGACCTGGACGCAACAGCGCTGGGTCAAGAATATCTGGACGGTTTGTAGCAGCAATAGTAATAATACCTTCATTGGCACCGAAGCCATCCATTTCAACGAGCAATTGGTTCAATGTTTGTTCACGTTCATCGTGACCACCACCAAGACCTGCACCACGTTGGCGACCAACTGCATCAATTTCATCGATGAAGATGATACATGGAGCATTCTTTTTCGCTTGTGTGAAAAGATCACGCACACGAGATGCACCAACACCTACGAACATTTCTACGAAATCTGAACCGGAAATCGTAAAGAATGGTACCCCTGCTTCACCAGCTACGGCTTTAGCAAGCAATGTTTTACCTGTACCTGGAGGTCCAGCGAGCAATACACCTTTCGGAATTTTAGCACCGATAGTTGTAAATTTACCTGGATCTTTCAAGAATTCTACTACTTCTTCCAATTCTTGTTTAGCTTCTTCAGCACCTGCTACATCTTTGAAGCTAACCTTTACATTACCTTCACCCATCAATTTAGCACGGCTTTACCGAAGTTCATCACTCGGCCACCGCCACCTTGTGTTTGTTGCATGATAAAGAAGAACAATACAACCAAGATGATAATAGGAATAGCAGAACCTAACAGGCTCATCCACCAAGCTGGTTGCTCAGGTGGAGCTGCTGTGATTTCTACGCCATTATCTTGTAATGTTTTAATTAATGTTTCATCACTAGGCGCATAAGAATTGAACTCTGTTCCATTTTTTAGTTTACCTTTAATACCGTGATCATTGGTAATCGTTACGGACTCAACCTTTTTCTGTTGTACTTGTTGAATAAATCCTGTGTAACTAAGTTCAGATTTATTCGCACTTTGACCAGAGAAAGCGTCAATGGCGATAACGAAAGCGGCAATGATAAGTAAATAAAGGACGATATTTTTAGTAAATCGACCCAAAATATTACCCCTTTCAATAGTAATTTAGTTGTATAAACGAATTGAGTACATCTCATTGAGAGATGCACTCATATATTATATCATATTTTTAATTTTGATACATTTCTTCCTTTAAAATACCGATATAAGGCAAGTGACGATATTTTTCCGCGTAGTCTAAACCATAACCGATAACAAAGTAGTCAGGAATGATAAAGCCTACATAGTCTACTTCTACGTCCATTTTACGGCGCTCAGGTTTATTTAATAACGCTGCAAGACGTACGCTTTTAGCGCCACGAGCATGTAAATTTTCTAGCAAGTAATGTAATGTTGTACCGGTATCAACGATATCCTCTACAACGAGTACATGTTTACCCTCTACAGAGCGATCTAAATCTTTTAAATTCGAACTACCCCTGTACTAGTTGTACCACTGCCATAACTAGAACAAGAGATGAAATCAAAACTTACATCTACGCTGTCATCAATAGCGCGTGCTAAATCTGTAAAGAATACGATAGCACCCTTTAATACCCCTACGAGCACAACGGATTCATTTTGGTAATCTTTACTAATCTCTTTACCTAATTCCGCTACACGTGCTTTTAATTGTTCCTCTGTATATAAAATATCTTTTGCATCTTGATGCATCTATATGACCTCCACGATTCATATTAATGTTTGCAATATACCTTTATTGTATCACATTGAGCAGTTACTTTTATACTTTTTATAGTGAAAGTTTTCGCTTCTCCGGTGTTAACAATATCTAGTAATTGCTCTTGATGAGCTGTAGTAAGCATTATATCAGAGTCAATAGAACTCACCAAACGCTGCCACAAACGACGTTGTATGGCTACTGGTTCCTTTCGTAAGGCCTTACGAGATAAACGCATTTCATTTTTATCAATAGTCACTAATCGCTCAAAAGCTTGTACCGTCAAATTAGAAATTACTGCTAAATCTTCACTTACAGAACTTCCTAATCTAGCGATAGCATCTACTACTTTAGGGTTAATCGATTCTAACTCCGGTATAATACGATGACGAATTCTATTTCGCTGATATCGAATATCATCATTTGTAGAATCAATACAATACGTGAGCTTTCTATCGGCTAAATAAGCTAATAATTCTGCTTTGTAATATCTAATAAAGGTCTAATCACAGGAATATCATAGTCATGGCTGACTACAGCCATACCTGTTAGCCCGTTTAATCCTGTACCTCTAATAAGATGCGCTAGAATCGACTCAGCTTGATCATCCTTATGATGAGCTACCGCAATATAATCATACCCCTCAGAATGAGCTATTTCATTTAGCCATTGATAGCGAACTTGCCTACCAACGGTCTCCTCAGATAGCTTTAGGTCTTTACTCAAGGTAGGCACATCAAAGGTAGTTGTATAAAACGACAACCCTAATGCATCTACCTGATTTTGAAGCCATAGAACCTCAGCTTTACTTTCAGGGCGAATAGAGTGGTCTACGATAGCAATACCAAGCTTATATTTTGTATGGCGATGCGCAGCAATGTCTTGTAATAAATGTAATAAAGCCATCGAATCTGGACCACCAGAACAAGCTATCAATATACGGCTATATTCAGGAAATAGCTTATGTAATTTTAAAGTGTGATTAACTCTTCGAATGAGTGCTTTCACATTCACGGGCCATCGCCTCCATACCATCTTGGTCACTCACAAATACATGAGGCACCTCATAAGCGTCCATAAAGGACGTTAAAATCTCCGCACCGGCTACGATGATATCGGCACGACCGGCAGGTAAGCCTTTGACTTGCAATCGCTCTTCACGGCTCATGTAACGCAATCTCATAATAATGCCTTCCACAGTCTCACGGCTCAATTTATGTCCTTGCACCTTAGTGCCATCATAATCTTCTAACTTTAAATCGATAGCTGCCAAGGTCGTTAACGTACCGCCGATACCAATAAATTCACCAAATTCTCCTTCAATCATCATCGGATCCCACAAGAATTGAGTTTCTTCCCACACACGTTGAGGACCTTCGTCAGACATAGATTGAAGCCGTACAGCACCTACAGGATAAGAGCGGCTCCAATAAACGCCGTCCTTATTGCCTAATGCTAGCTCTGTACTACCGCCACCGATATCGATAGTTGTATAGTGACGGCCATCATTCAACTGGTCCCCTAAGGCGCCATTAAAGCCATAAACAGCCTCTTCATCGCCCGAGAGAATACGCCATTCCATCGGACAATATTCACTAATGTGCTCCATAAATTCAAGGCCATTAGCTGCTTCACGAACAGCGCTCGTTGCAAAACCAAAGCAGTATTCCGCTCCGTATTGGTCGGCTAATTTCTTAATATCCCTGAAGGCTTGATATGATGCTTCCATCGATTCAGCACGTAATGTACCATCTGTATTTCGCTCTCCAAGACGAGTGGTCCACAACTGTTTTGGCTCGTAATGCCAAATTTTATTTTCATAAGTAGCTAATAATAAGCGTACTGAATTAGATCCAATATCGATAATTGCTAACTTCATAATCGCTCCTTGCATACAGTAGTATCCACCTAATACTACTGCCCCCTTACTATTTTATACATAAGTAAAGAGATGGCAGAAAGCCATCTCTCACTATTAATCTCGACGACCGCCTCGGCCTCCGCGTTTACCTTCAGTATTGCGTTTTAAATCGTGCAAGCGTTCATTGCTATCGCGCAAAAATGATTTCATCTTCGCTTCGAAAGCCTCTGCACTTTGTTTAGATTGAACTCGACGAGGACGTCTTTCTTCACTTACCACTTCTTTAGATTGTGTTTGACGAATAGAAAGACCAATTTTATTGCCATCAATGGATAAAACCTTTACCTTTACAGGATCCTCAACCTTTAATACGGTATTAATATCTTCGACATACCCATGAGCTACTTCAGAAATATGAACTAACCCTGTTTGTTTCTCTCCTAAATCAACAAATACGCCGAATTTTGTAATACCAGATACGGTACCATCTACAATGTTACCAACTTCGATTGCCATGCAACCTCCTAATTAATGCGGAAACCTCAAACTACACAATAAAGCGAATCAAAAATTAAATTCTTACCTATTTTACATATGGTACTTCACCAGGCTTAACTAAGCCTAATTCCTCACGAGCCACCCCTTCAATGGTCTTCGGATCTTGTAACTTAGCCTTTTCCTGCTCTAATTCTTCATTTCGCTGTTTTAATTCTTGCAATTGCTGCTCTATATGTTGTTTTTCTTGATATACAGCCACCAAGCGATAGGCCTGCCCTAACAATAGCAGCACCATAATCCCTATGCCAATTCGCTTGATCCACATGAGGATAATACGCTGATCCTGCGCTTTGCGATTAGGGCGAACCCGTTTGCGCGGCCTTTTTGGACGTTGTACTTCCATAGTGTCCTGAGTCATAATGTCCCCCAAAAATATTCATCATCTGTATATTGTCATTCCTAAATTATACCACATAACATAGCTTGGGACTAAATAATATTACAGATATTTCTCTAGAAAAACAGAGTGCAATTGTATATATGTATACAAAGGCACAGTTATGTATACATCTAACGATAAGCTGTATTTACATAGTTTCTGCCTTAGTAGCATGTTCACGAATAATAGCACAGGAAGCTTTAAATAAAGTTAACTCTTCAACAGTAAGTTGTAGTTCTAAAATATCTTCAATACCATCTTTACCAATAACAGCAGGAGTGGACGCAAAAATTCCGCTTTCTCCGTATTGACCATCCAAGTAACAAGAACAAGGCAGTACCTTCTTTCATCGTGGAATACAGCGCGAATTAGTTCAGTAGTGGCACTAGCAATGCCAAATTCTGTAGAGCCTTTACCGGCTAATACATGGTAACCACCAATCTTTACATCATCTAATACTTGTTGAAGGTCAAGTGTAGGGAATCTATGAGGTAATTCCTGTTGTAACTGCTCCAAGGGCTTACCTTGAACGCATACGTGAGACCACGGCACCATGGCGCTACCACCATGCTCACCTAAACAATAGGCCGTAATAGAGCGATTACTAATGTTAAAAATATGAGCTAATTCTTTTTGGAGTCGAGCAGAATCTAATGCTGTACCTGTAGAGATAATGCGCTTAGGGTTCCAATTTAAATGTTTACATAAGTAAGTGGCCACCACATCTGCAGGATTTGAGATAGAAATAATAAACCCATCAAACCCAGATTGTTTAATACGAGGAATAACGTCCTTTAATACCTCTACCGTTTCACCAAGACTTTCTAAACGATCTTGATACAAATTTGGCAAAGGTCCTGCACTAAACACGAGAATATCACAATCTCCACAGCCCTCAATAGGACCTGCAGTAGCTATTACTTTATGGGGAATATAGCTAACCGCATCATTAACATCCATAGCTTGGGCTTTCGCCTTTCTCATCAATATCCATCATATATAGCTCATCAACTTCACCTTGCAACGCAAGAGAAAAAGCTACATGAGAACCTACGTGACCAGTACCAATAATACCTACTTTACGCAATTTCATAAGGGCCTCCAATTATTAGCGAGTAAATGATAAAACCTTAACCAACACTAATGTATTGAAATCAAATACTCAATATCTAAATACTTTATATCAAAATTCGATGCTTTCTATTCAAATTATATAAAAATCATATGATTTAAAGAATACATAATTATTATATACCCATATACCCATTTTTAGAAAATCTATTAAAAGTACTGAAAAAAGACTGTTATATGAAATGCCCCCCAAATTGTGTCCAACTTTTGGGGGCATTTCATATAACAGTCTCTCTATCTTTAGTTGCATCTAGTAAAGAAACTGACCACAACAAAATCGCAATTATAAAGCCATATCTTCAAGGTTAAGAGGGAATAAGTCTTTATCCTCCATCACTTGTGGTGATTTTTCTAAATATTGTTTACGCATAGTCCATAAAATTTCTAAATCCTTAGGATCTAGTTTAGATAGCGCATATATCATAGTGAAGTCCCCGCCATAATGGCCACGTAAGCTATCCGGTACACCTTTAGGCCCTTCACCGCCAAGGCGATTATTAAAGAACCCCTGCAAGCGACGATTATCTAAATCAATAATAATAAAGCCTGACGCATCATATACATATAATGTATGGTTTATACGTTTTAAGGCACGTACCGTATTCGTAATAAAATACTGGTCCTTCATATCGATAAGAGATGATTCATAACCAGAATGGTAAAAGTCACCATAATAATGAGCTCCTCTATCAGTAGACTCTAATAAGCCTTTTAATTCGGTCTGCTCTTGAATCGTAAAATCAGATAAAGTTTTTACCGACCTAATATCTCGTAACCCCCGTTGGTAATCATCAGTCTTAGGTGGTTCTATATGCTGACCTCTAAAGGTTATGGGCATAAGACGAAGCGTATTATCAGCTAGGTTATAAATCCCAAAACCTTCGTAACCTAAGAAATACACTTGTGAATCAATGGATTTCATCGCTAATATTCGTTTTGAAATAATGGCATCACTAGAGTTGACTAATGTATGCGCTTCTGGATCTATACGCACTGTTTTAGTATCGTAGTTGACTCCTACCGCAAGCCAATAGGATAGCCCCACTACAATCAAAGCCAGTACACATAAACCGATACGTTTTATATTCATTTACACTCCCTATGAATCCCTAATCATAAAATGTAAACTCATGTACAATATGTATCGTATTTACTAGTTCATTAATCTTAGTATTTACTAGTTCATTAATCTTAGTATTTACTGGTTCACTAATCTTAACACATACATCGCTCTTTTATTCACTTAATTGATCTAATCGCTCATTAATTGTCATATCTTTATAGATAAAAGTTGGCAACAACTCATATAGTGGTCCTAATACAAAGGAGCGATCCCAAAAATGTGGATGCGGCACAACGAGTGTTGCATCATTTAAAGAAAGCATAGCACCTTGTGAGTCGTAAGCTAAAATAATATCTAAATCTAGCGTGCGAGGCCCCCAATGAATCAAACGTTTGCGGCCTGCCCCCTTTTTCAAGACATTGAATTAGACCGAGCATTTGATGCGGATCTAAAGTACTTTCACAAAACCACATGCCATTAACAAATGTATCTTGCTCCGTATATCCCCACGGCTCAGTTTCAATAAGCGTAGAACTAATTACCTTAGAAACAGCCTCATGTTGCTGCAATGACTGAAAGGCAGAATGAATGTAGCCTTTCTTGTCCCCCATATTGGAGCCTACACTGATGTAATAGGTATACATCAAACTTGTCCCCTTGTAGTTACAACCTCAACATAATCTAAAATTCCTGCAATTGGTACAGATGGCTTCCGCACCGTTACAGATAAACCTACAATACCTTGGTAATGTTGATACAAGGAATCCGCAATAAGCGCCCCCAAGCGCTCCAATAGATTACGTTTCTCACCAGTCATAACAGATTCTACAATTTCATATACTTCTACATAATTGATAGAGTCCTCTAGCAGATCACTTTGACCAGCCTTGGTAAGATCCGTTGTAATTTCCACATCTACAAAAAATCGTTGACCTTGCTCTTGTTCAGATTCCAAGTTCCCATGGTATCCATAAAAGGCCATATTTTTCAAAACGATTTTATCCATTATTCACCTCGTAATAGGCCATCCGCGACTGCTAAAGCACGCTTATGCATTTTCACGTTGTGAACACGCACCATATCAACGCCTTGGAATACACCTGTAATACAAGCGGCTACAGTGCCTTCATCGCGTTCTTCTGGTGGCAAACCGCCCAACATAGACCCGATAAAACGCTTGCGGCTAGGTGCCAACAAAATTGGATATTCATGAGCTGTTAACTCACCTAATCGCTGCATAACTTCAATATTTTGTTCTTTTGTTTTACCGAAGCCAATACCTGGGTCGAGCCAGATTTGTTGAGGTGTAACCCCCCTCTTTTAACGCTTTATCGATAGCGCAGAAGAAGAATGCTTTCATATCCTCAATAATATCGCCATAGTTTGTATCATTACTATTGTGCATGATAATAACAGGCACCTTGAAGTTAGCTGCTACCGCCGCCATATCAGGATCATAATGTAGTCCCCATACGTCATTTAAAATATGCGCCCCTTTAGAGAAGGCATATTCAGCTGTTTTAGCATGATATGTATCGATAGATACGGGAACTGTAGATGCATTTAATACAGGATCTATTAATAGAGACAAACGCTCAATTTCTTCGTCTGCCGTCAATGGTGTAGAACCTGGGCGTGTAGATTCAACGCCTAAATCAATAATGTCCGCACCATCTTCAATCATTTGTTTTACATGCGCTGCTGCTGTCTCTGGTGTGTTAAATAGACCGCCATCAGAGAAGGAGTCAGGTGTACCATTGAGTATACCCATGATAAGGGTACGATCGCACAAAGATAAACTTTTGCCATCATTCCATGTATAATTTCTACGTTTAAACATTTGCCTGTCCTCCACCTAACATTGCCAACGCTTCATCTCTTAATGTGCCTTTTTCGGCCAATACGCCTCGGCTTTCTAATGTAATAACCTTTGAATCTTGCTGCATGGTACCTTTGATGAGCATACACAACTGAGTCGATGTAATGCGTACAAATACGCCATGAGCGGATAAATCATTCATAATAGCATCTGCCAATTCAGATGCCAACCGCTCTTGTAATTGCGGTCTACGGCTAAGAATATTAACAATATCTTGGAACTTGCTAAGCCCTGCAACACACCCATCCTTAGGTTGGTACACAATATCTACAGTACCAAAGAAAGGTAATAAATGGTGCTCGCACATGGAATAAAACGGAATCCCTGTAACTGCCACAAGACCTTTATAGTCTGTGCTAAAGGTTTCTCCCCATGCCGACTTTGTATCTAATCCTACACCGCTGAATAATTCACTATATAATTCTGTTACACGACTTGGTGTCTTCTCTAACTCTGGTGCCTCTGTATCAACAGATAAAGCCTCTAAGAATTGCTTTATCCCGTTCTTTGCACGTTGATTCATCGGTCCTCCTAAACGATTTTTGTCGTCCAATCCTCAATATTCCAAATATCCGTAACCCAACCTTGATAGAATTCAGGTTCGTGACTTACTAGTACAATAGTACCTTTGAAATCACGTAATGCACGGCTCAACTCTTCCTTCGCATATACGTCTAAATGGTTAGTCGGTTCGTCTAAAACCAACACATTGTACTTATTCTGCATGAGTTTGCATAGGCGAACCTTAGCATTTTCACCACCAGATAATACACGCATTTGAGATGTAATATGTTCATTCGTAAGGCCACAACGAGCAAGGGCTGCACGCACCTCTGCATTGGTCATAGCCGGATATTCATTCCAAATATAATCTAGCGCTGTTTCAGAGTTAGATGGTGTATCTTCTTGAGCAAAATAGCCAACTTGTAAGAACTCACCTTTTACCAACTCACCACTCACAGGTTTTAATAAACCTAGAATAGTTTTTAACAACGTTGTTTTACCTAAACCATTGACGCCGCGAATGGCGATTTTTTTATTTCTTTCAATTTGAAAGTCTACTGGTCGAGTCAACGGTTCATCATAACCTAATTGTAAGCCAAAAGCCTCTACAATGAAGCGGCTTGGTGTACGTCCTTCTTTAAAGCCAAAGGTAGGCTTAATATACTCTTTTGGTTTTTCCAAAATTTCCATCTTCTCTAAGCGTTTGCTCTAGAGTTTGCCATACCACGCGTCGCTACACGAGCTTTATTACGTTGAATAAAGTCCTCCATACGCTCAATCTCTTGTTGTTGACGCTCATAAGCCTTGGCAGCTTGTGCCTTCTTCACTTCGTAAGCAGCTTGGAACTGATGATAGTCACCAGTATATCGAGTAAGTACTGCTTGCTCAATATGATAAATGACATTGACTACGGAATTTAAGAACTCCATATCATGAGAAATCAAGATGAACGCATTTTCGTAGTTCTGCAAATAGTTTTGCAACCATTGAATATGCTCTACATCAAGATAGTTTGTCGGTTCGTCCAACAATAAAATTGTCGGTTTCTCTAGTAATAGTTTAGTAAGTAAAACTTTAGTACGTTGACCACCACTGAGCTCTGTAACATCTCGATCTAAGCCGATATCTGTAAGGCCTAAACCAGAAGCTGTACGCTCAATAATCGCATCAATTTCATAGAACCCACGTTGTTCAAGAATTTCTTGCCATTCCCCAACTTGCTCGAGAAGCTTATTCATTTCATCTTCGGACACATCGCCCATGCGATTGTACGCATCGTTAATATTTTGCTCCATAACGAACAAATCATCGAAAGCCCGTTGTAATACATCGCGAATAGTCATGCCCTTTTCAAGCACTGCATGTTGATCCAAATAACCCACTGTTACTTGGTTGGACCATTCAATTTTACCTTCGTCAGGCGGTATTTTACCTGTAATGATATTTAGGAACGTAGACTTACCTTCACCATTAGCCCCAATAAGGCCTACGTGTTCGCCTTTTAACAAACGAAATGATGCATCATCCAAAATTTGTCGCGCTCCAAAACCATGGGTTACATTTGAAACGGTTAAAACACTCATATCTATCTCCACCGGAATAAAAGCCGTCTTATTGAAGACGGCTTGTTTCATACTTACTTAAATATTATATCTATTGTACCTTTTTGACCTCTATATGTCAAAAATTGAACATCACTTACACATAGCATAACGCAAGGCTACAACGGCCATAATCTTAGCCCCCTTAATAGCTTGTGCCAATCCATAATCAGAACCGGCTGCACAAGTGAACTCTGGCGTATGTGCTTCTAAGCCTAATCCAATCTGTAATGTAGGCTGTGCCGTAGGCACTCATAGGATACATTACCTACATCCGTGCTACCATCCGCTTCATCATCAGGCAATATACGAGGTGTTTCACCAAACTCAGTCATCACATCTTTAAAGAGATCTAATAACTTTTTATCTTGACGCATATCCTTAAAAAGTGGCTCATAATGATGCATTTCAACTTGAGCGCCATAAAATGCTCCGATCTCTTGAGCAGCCGCTTTGATAGCCGGCAAAATAATACCTTCTAAATCATCCACCGTACGACCCCGTACAGTCATGCGAAGCGTAGCCTTAGGAGTTACTACGTTTGGTGCCGTACCAGCTTCGGTAAAGATAGCACCTACAATAGCACCTTTAGGGAAGGTTTTCTTTAACGCTTTAACTCTTTGATAAAGATCTACAGCACAATCTAAGGCGTTGATACCAGAATCAGTAAGTGATGCGATATGACAGGAACGCCCATGGAAGGTAACCTCTAGGGGATGCGTCGCTAATGATGTGCCCCCCCACCTCATTTTCACCGCCTGGATGAATGATGAGTGCCGCCTCATAGCCCTTAAATAAACCAGCCTCAGCCATGTATACTTTACCACCAATAGTTTCCTCCGCAGGACACCCAAAGAAGGTCGTTCCCCACGCTTCCGGTGCACTTTGACTAAAGGCAATAGCCGCCCCTAAACTCATCATAGCAATGAGATTATGTCCGCAACCATGACCGAGTTCTGGTAGTGCATCATATTCACCTAAAAAGGCTATTTTATGCTGTGCAGTACCGTTATAGTCACCCCGTAACGCCGTTTGTAACTCTGGAAGATCAGTGATACCCACTTGAGATATAAAATTATGTGTTTTTAAGAATTGGTTAATTATCTTAACTGCTTTATGCTCGTCTAAGCCCAATTCTGGGTTATCGTGTAAATATAAGGAGACATCGCGCAATTTTTTAGCCATACTATCTATGATGGCACACGCATGGGCCTCTCGTTCTTGTAATGTCATAAATCCCCTTATTGTTATTTAATATCTGTAAACTAACATTTGTCACCTATTTCGTATACGGATGAACGATAATGGTATTAGAAATATATCTAAAGCTAATCGTTGCTCCTAATGGCAAGGTTTGATGCGGTGAGCCATGTCCTGTTGGTACATAGCACACAAAAGGTTCTGGTAATTCAGAATTCCGATTTCCTCCATGTACCGCAACGCTTCATAGCCCAAATCATAATCACCTTCATCTTCGTCGCCTTCGCAATTTGTAAAAGTACCGATGACTAAACCTTTAATGCGGCTCAATAAACCGCTGAGACGAAATTGTTGCAACATGCGATCTAGCTTATAAGGAGCCTCCCCTACATCTTCAATGAATAGTAAGGTATCCTCCCATGACTCATCCTCTAAAAAATAAGGTGTTCCCAATAGCATAGATAGCATTGTCATATTGCCACCGCGTAAAACCCCATCACCAAGGTCAGTGCCAATGGCACCTCGAGGTGGTTCAGGTAATGGTTCAATAACTTGTAATTTACCTTCTACGGTATTAAATAAGGCATCAATATCTGCTTTTCGTTCAGGCTTAAAATCTACGCCCATAGGACCATGATACGTAATAAGCTGGCTATATCGGTTGATAGCCATATGAAGTGCTGTACAATCACTATAGCCAATAAAAGCCTTACGATACTTACGAATCGCATTATAGTCTAATTGTTCTAAATACCGCATCGTACCATACCCACCACGCAAGGCCAGCACCGCATCACAAGGGGCTGTAGTCATCATATATTGAAACTCTGTAGCTTGCTCCTCAGGAGTACCACCATAGAGGCCCTTACGATGTACACTATCACCCCAGAATACCTTATAGCCTTTTGAGGCACAAATTTCTTCTATTTTATGTAAATCTTCATCGCTTGCACTAGCAGGTGCCATAATACCTATGGTCATGCCCGGTGCTAAACGTTTTGGTTCAATCCAGTTCATATATCCTCATAAAATACAACAAAAGACGTACACATAGTGTACGTCTTAAGTGTATCTTATTTGTATGCTTTTTTAAAGTCAACAAGGCCTAATGTAGTCCAGAAATAATTTTGAATCGTTCCGTTCGTTACATAAGGTTGTGTTGTGAAGTACAACGGCATTACAAGAGATTCATCAAAAATCATCTTCTCTGCTTCATGCATCAATGCATCTCGAGCCGCACCATTTGGCGTTATACGAATGCGTGCAATCAATTCATTGTACTCATCACTGTGATACTGACCATCATTGTCTTCTGCTGAGAATACTTCTAAGAAGTTTTGCGGATCACTATAGTCAGCAACCCAAGAAGCACGAGCTACTTGGTATTTGCCAGCTTCACGGTCTGCTAAGAATACCTTTGTCTCTTGATTTTGTAAGCGTACATCAGCATCAAAAGCATTTACCCATGCATCTTGAATCGCTTCGGCAATAGATTTATGCAACTCACTTGTATTATACAAAATCGTAATTTGAGGTAATGGATGGTTCTTATCGTAACCTGCTTTTTTCAAAATTTCTTTAGCTTGTTCTACGTCTTCATAAACCAAATAACTACCAGCTTCACGGAAGTCTTCACGGCCATTACTTTCTAGCATGCCATACGGTACGAAGGCATAAGCCGCTTCTTTACCACCGCGAACGATGTTGTTAACAATGTTCGCGCGGTTGATAACCATGGAGAATGCTTTACGTACATCTGGATTTGTGAAAGGATCAGCCTTTACATTAAATACGTAGTAATAGTTACCAAGCATAGGACCGATATGTAATAGACCAGCCTCTTCTAAGCGTTTTTGATCCGCTACTGGAGGCTCAACAGTCATATCAGCTTCGCCACCTTCAACTAAGGTGAGACGCGTACTTTGAGATTCACTAATAGGCCAGTTCATCTTCTCTGTTTTCACAGATTCTGCATCCCAATAGTTAGGATTCTTAATGAAATCCATTTCCCCATTATGCTTCCAAGACAACAAGCGGTATGGACCATTAGATACCATAGTTTCAGCATTAGCAGCCCAATTTTCATGAGCATCTACAGCTTTTTTGCTCACTGGATAGAAACTATGAGCTGCTAGTAATTTTAAGAAATACGCTGTTGGATTTTCTAAGGTAACTACCAATGTATCGTCATCGATGGCCTTAACACCAACATCTTCTGCTTTAGCGTCGCCACTATTAAAGGCTTCGCCATTTTTTAATACATATAACATATATGCATTGTCCGCATGGACTTCAGGGTCTAATACGCGTTTCCAAGCGTATTCAAAATCATGAGCCGTCAAAGGCTCTCCATTGGACCATTTTAAATCAGGTCGTAAATGGAAGGTATACTCACGACCATCATCGGAGATTTCCCATTTTTTTGCAAGTGCTGCTTCTGGTTCACTTTCATCATTAAGACGAACTAGACCATCAAATAGTTGGAGTTGAACCGTAGCCTCCGGAGAGGTAGTAGACTTTGCGGGATCCAATGTGGATGGTTCCTGCTCAATAACATAACGGATTGTATGCTCATCGATTGGTTGTACCCCACGAGGGTAACCAAATACGAACAAGAGCACACTCACCCCTAGAGCAAGGACCATGAGTTTTAACAAATTTCGTTTATCCATCATGGCAATGCTTCCTCTACAAATACTTTCATGATGCGCCCAACTTGAGCGCCTAACTCTTTACCGCGGTCATTATCAATATCGCTCATCAACAAGATAAAGCAAAAATGACCTCTTAATGTTTCTAACACGCCCCCATCATGCTCTACGCGATCAAGGGAACCTGTTTTATGGTGAAAGCGTATGCCTTCGCCCCAGTAAAATGGCAAGATATCACGGAATTGTTGGCGGCCTAAAATATTCCACATTTCACAGCCATACGCATCTCTATCACGATATTCAAAAATGTGTTTATAAAGACGAGCTAAGGCCATAGCAGTCATATGGTTATCTCGACCCTCAGCTAACGCATCAAAGTCCATCATCATACGATTTAATTCAATCTCATCAACACCGAGTTTCTCAGCACGAGCATTAATATTTTCCATACCAAGTACAGTGATGAGCAAATTCGTTGCTATATTATCGCTAAGCACCATCATGAGACGGCATAACTCAAGATACGTAAAGCTATGTTTACCTACAAGCTCTTGCAGTGCCCCACCACCTTCAACGCGTGGAGTTTTAGATAAAGGCACCGTATCATTAAGGTCCAACTGCTCAGCGCGAGCTAAATGAAAGACATATTCCATGATGAGCACCTTAATCAAACTCGCACTAGAATGAACTGTATGTTCACCTCTAGATGCGATAAGTGTCGGTTCTTCTTCATCATCAAATTGCAATACTACATAGGATATATTCCCTGTAGGTGCCAATTCTTTAATAACCGTATCAAGTTGATTTTCTAAGGACTTACCAACAATTAGTTTTTCCATACTATTCTCCCATTATATGTGCCAGCATGCGATGCGGCGATCAGCCCAATCGCGAAGCGGTGGACGCTCTGTAAAGCAACGACCTTCCGCTTCTGGGCATCGACCACTAAATAAACAGCCTTTTGGCGGATCTAGTGGATTTGGTGGGTCTCCTTTTAGAGGGGCCCCAATTGGTGCATGTGGCATAACTGGGCCATTTAAGGCCGTCAAGGCACGGGTGTACGGATGTTGTGGAAACTCATACAAGTCCAATGCTGGACCTTCTTCCATAACAGCACCTAAATACATAACAACCATGCGATGACTAATGTAGCGCACCATGTTTAAATCATGAGAAATAAAGAGGTACGAAATGCCATGCTCTGCTTGTAAACGTTCAAGCAGTGTCATAATCTGCACTTGAATCGATACATCTAGTGCAGAAATCGGTTCATCACAGATGATACATTGAGGCTGCATAATTAGAGCCCGTGCAATACCGATACGTTGGCGTTGACCGCCAGATAATTCATGAGCATAACGCTCACCAAAGGACATATTCAATCCAACTTGGTCGAGCACCTCTTTTACGCGAATAACGCGATCACGAGGTGTATACTTTGGATTCAGCTCTAAAGGCTCTTCTAAAATAGCATTCACCGTAAGTCGTGGATTAAGAGATGCGTATGGATTTTGGAATACCATTTGCATCACTGGATGAACAGCTTGTCTCTCCACATAAGGATCAATGTGACGACCATTCATATAAATGGAGCCAGATGTAGCTTGATGTAAACCCATCAAAGTGTAGCCAAATGTGGATTTACCACATCCAGACTCACCTACGATACCAAGGGTTTCCCCAGGTGATTGATATAGGCTCACGCCTTGTACAGCATGTACCGTGTGTTTTGGCTTAAACAAACCGCCTGACAGGGTAAACTCTTTAACGAGATTGTCAGTCTCCCATACGTAACTCATTAAAGTCCCTCCAACTTAGCTAACCAACATGTAAATTGATGATTCTCACCAACATTTGTAACCGTAGGAATCCGATTACCACAAATGCGCATAGCCCATTACAACGCGGGTTAAACGCACACCCTCTCGGCAAATCAAATAGATCTGGCGGTTGACCTTCAACGGCTTTCAACTCGCCATGCCACTTTCCTTGCGGCAATGCTAGTAATAAGCCCAAGGTATAGGGATGACGAGGTTCATTAAAGATACCTTCTACCGTAGCAGACTCAACGCATTTACCTGCATACATAACCATAACGCGATCACAAATTTGAGCGATAACGCGTAAGTTATGAGAAATAAAGATAATACCAATACCAGCCTCTACGGCTAATGTTTGCATAAGGCGTAAAATTTGTGCCTCTGTAGTAATATCAAGTGCTGTTGTAGGCTCATCGCAAATCAAAATCTTTGGACGACCTGCTACAGCCATGGCGATACATACCCGTTGGCGCATACCACCACTCAACTCGTGAGGATATTGAGATAAACGTCTTTCCGGCGTAGAAAGGCCCATCTTCTTCAATAAATCGATGGCTATGGCTCTTTCATCGTAATCTTCACCATAGGCATTAGTACGATGAATAACCTCATACATTTGCTCACCAATCGTCATAATTGGGTTTAAAGAGGTCATAGGATCTTGGAATACCATGGCAACTGTAGTACCGCGAAGTTCATTCCAGTCATCTTCAGTAAATTCTAAACAATCATGACCATCAATCATGAATTTGTCCGCTTTAATTTTAGTCTTACCATATGGCAACAAACCCATTAAGGAATTCACCATAACAGATTTACCACAACCAGATTCACCTACAATCCCTAAAATCTCGCCAGGCTGTAACGAAATATCTTGGTTGCGAATCACTCGTAATGGACCTTGAAAGGTTTCGATGGTAATGGACACATTGCGCACATCAACAATTGCGTTATTCATTATCTATCTCCTTCCTTAGGGTCTAATACATTGCGTAAGCCATCGCCAAGGAATGCAAAACCAAGCATGGTAACGCTAATGGCAACAGCAGGGAAAATCAATTGGAATGGATAAGAGCGCATGCTACTAATCCCTTCAGAAGCTAATACACCCCAGCTCGCCATCGGTGCGTTTACACCTAAACCGATAAAACTAAGGAATGCTTCTGTAAAAATAGCCTCTGGAATGGCCAATGTTAAGGTAATGATGATCGGACCAACACAGTTCGGCAAAATATGCCGCAATAAAATGCGATGCTTTGGAATACCCATAGCTTCTGCAGCGATGATGTATTCTTCGTTTTTAACTTTCAAAATTTGGCTACGTACGATACGGGCCATATTAAGCCAGTACGCGATGCCCAATGCTACAAAAATAGATGTAAGACCAGGGCCTAGTACAACCATTAACAAAATCACGTATAACAAGAGTGGGATACCGTACAAAACATCTACGATACCCATCATGATACGGTCAACCTTGCCACCTAAGTAACCTGCAATACCGCCGTAAGCAACGCCAATTACAAGATTGATAAAGGCAGCCACAAAACCAATGGTCAAGGAAATGCGAGCACCGTACATAACGCGAGTGTAAATATCGCGGCCTAATGTATCCGTACCAAACCAATGACTAAAACTTGGACTTTGGTTGGCATCGATTAAGGATTGATCCGCATAAGTATAAGGTGAAATTAGGGGGCCTAAAATAGCCAATACAATCATCACGAGAATGATGCTTGCCCCTACTACAGCCAAACGATTCACCTTGAACCGCTCCCATTTACTAGGGCGCTTAATAAAACTAATCAGTTCTTCTTGAGGGGCCCGTTCAATAGGTAAAAAATCTTCCTTATTCATCTGTCCCCTCCTCTGTCGTAACACGTGGATCGATTAATGGATAAATCATGTCCACTAAAATATTAAGAAATACTACTAGCGCACTATAGAAAATCGTAATGCCCAAAATAACAGTGTAATCACGGTTATAAATAGATGTTACGAAATACTGTCCAAGACCAGGAATAGCAAAAATCGTTTCTACAATAAAGCTACCTGTTAAGAGGCTCGCCGCCAATGGACCTAAATACGTAATAACTGGTAAAATCGCATTGCCAAGTGCATGACGCATCAAAATAGTCCAAACCCCTAAGCCTTTCGCACGAGCAGTACGAATATATTCTTGTTGATACACATCTAATAAGCCACTGCGCGTTAAACGAGCAATAAATGCCATCGGTTGTGCAGCCAATGTTAAAACTGGTAATACCATATACGATGGACCGCGCCATAAAGCTACTGGGAACCACCCAAGCTCAAAGCCCACTACATATACAAGGACAGCACCGATAATAAATGTAGGCACTGAGATTCCCAATGTCGATAACACGGTAACAGCATAGTCTACAATACTATTCGGTCGCATGGCACTAATCGCCCCCGCTGTAATACCACCCACTACAGCTACCATTAAAGATAACAAGCCTAGCTGAGCAGAAATTGGGAATGCATCACTAATAATGTCGTTCACACTACGACCTTCATACTTATATGATGGCCCCAAATCGCCGGTAATAACACCACCTAAATAATCTCCATACTGTTTCCACACGGGATCATCAAGATGATACTTTGCTTCGATGCTTGCTTTCACCTGAGGCGGCAATTTCTTTTCTGATGTAAAAGGTCCCCCCGGAATTGCGTGCATTAACGCAAATGTTACGGTAATGATGACCCATAAGATTATGATTGCGCCACCTAGGCGTCGAAATACATACCTTGTCATTTCACTATCCTCCATTAAAAGTCTATCCGTTTTATTATACTACATTATGAAGTTAATTTCATGAATAGCATCATTACATTTACAGAAAGCCGTACATAACGTACAATAAATATATAATTAATTGGAGGTGTCTATGACAGCAGTACCTAGAGTATTAACAATTCAAGATATGAGCTCAATCGGCCGCTGTGCCCTAACCGTTATGATTCCCATCATCAGTGCTATGCGCTGCCAGGCAGTACCTTTGGCTACAGCCGTTTTGAGCAATCACTTGGAGTATCCCCATTATGAGTTTGTAGATTTATCGGCTCACATGAGGGATTTCATGGACTGTTGGGATAAAAACGAAATCGACTTTCACGCTATTGTAAGCGGTTTCTTGGCATCGCCAGAACAAATCCACCTTGTGGAGGAAGCAATCGACCGTTTTGGCAATAATGGACAAATGGTCATCGTCGATCCAGCTATGGCGGACGATGGTCGCCTCTACTCAATCTACACTCCTGATATGGTGGTCGCTATGCGCCAACTTGTTTCCAAGGCTCATATTGTAAAGCCCAATTATACAGAGGCTTGCTTCTTATTAGATATTCCATTTTCTACAGATCCTATTAATGATGATGAATTGCGTGACCGTTGTAAACAATTACATCACATGGGGCCTGACATGGTTATCATGACAAGCGTTCCATCTGAAACACATGCGGTCATCGCCGTCTATGATGGGCCTACAGACTTTTTAAAAACCTACTCTATACCTCTTGTCCCTGTGAAAGCAACAGGAACCGGAGATATTTTCACCGCTGTATTATCAGGTGCAGTAATGAGGGGATATTCACCTTATGATGCAGCAGAACTGGCAATGAATTTTACTACTAAAGCAATTCAAGCTACAGTAGATACTGTAAAATCAATGAAACATGGTGTAGCATTTGAGCTAGTCTTGCCAGAATTAACTCAACTATAAGCTATACATAAAGGGGAACTTATGGATTTACTCTATGTTGTATTACGAACATTGCTCATATGTGCCATCGGTTTACTCATTGCATTCCAAGGGCGTCGCATGGGCTTATCGATTTAACCTGACGGGACGGTTAAATCGACTACAATTCATCATATGCTTTATCGCTCTGATGATTCTATTCCACATCGTCCACTATATCGATGATCTATTCTTGGACTTTGTTGTCTCTTTACCTGCATATTGGTTTACAAGAGTTATTATTTGGATTTTACTAGCAGCCCTCTTCCCATTATCTTGCATTTTATTTGGTCGTCGTATTCACGACATCGGCTTTAATGCATGGGCAGGGATTCTCTGGTCGGTCATTATGATCTTCATCAATACCTACTCTGCTGTATCTCCATTCAATTACTTGCTTGAACTCTTCATATGGCTCATCGGTTTCCTATTCTGGGTATTGCCTGGTCAACCAGAACCGAATCAATATGGTAACCCACCATTTATGCCTTTAAATCGACCAACTTATGAGTCGATGCAACAACCTAAAACAGAAACAGAGCGAGAAATCAGAAAAACAGTCCGCAAACGTCGTAAAAAACGGTAAAAGGATAAGAAAATTTAATCATGAAACAGAAAAAACGTATCTCTAAAGAGATACGTTTTTTCTTTCTTATGTTGTTAAAACCATTTAGTTCATAATCACCATTAACTCAATTTAGTTCATAATCAACATTAACTCAATTAATGTACAACCAATATAGGCGATGATAAACTTAACCTTTTGTTTACGGGCTCTATCATCATCGGCGATCTTAAGTCGATTCGCAAGGAATCGCTTGTCGCGAATTTGTAACAACAAATGTTTAATTCGCTCTTGGCTTTCATTAGCAGTACACTCATCACAGTCAGAGGTCAGCGTAGCCTGTTGCATGAAGATGCGACGATGGAGCTTGCGCATTTGAATCTTAATATTATTATGTACAAACGCACTTTGCCACTGTTTACGAGAGTCAAAATACATGTACAAATACCGCGGAATATTCATAACCAAGAAGGAAATGATGAAAATCCCTAAAGAAATTAAGAAGTACGTGGAGAATGAGAACTCCAACGTTTCAGTTGGCAAGTAATGATGCAAGATAACAAAGGTAATCCATACACCAATCGGCAATAAGAGAACCGCCGCAATATCGATAGAACGTAGCCAACTAGTACGAGTTGGTACATCTGGTACCGTAAAGGTATCTACTGGATCATGGAATGCATAGTAATCAAGCTGCAATACAGATTGACTAGTACGAGGATTCCCCAAAAGAACGGGACCATTACTACCAATATGGCGTTCTGGTAACGGTATAAATTTCTTTACTTGTGTATTTGGTAATAGGTCAAATTGAATAATGCCTTTTTTCTCAAAGCGTACAGTAGAACCCTTTCACCTAATGCAATAGGATTAAAGAATACGCCAAATAGGCTGAGGCACCAATTACCTACTAAATGTAAAAGGGAGTTTAAAATAAACCCACCTGTATCTATATTATTTGTATCAAGGCGAATCGCAAAGGATGATGAGTAATCATCAAACCATAGATCCTCTAAGGTGAATTCCACATTAATCACATTCCCCCATTTAGTAATAATGGATAGGAATATTTGGTTATTTGGTTCAAATTCAAATGTTACAGCATAAAAGAACCAGTGATTGCGAAGAGCGGCACGCAACATACGATTGATAGTGTCTTCTTCTATATATAGCAACCGATGGTCAAACAAATCTTCTTCTAAAGGAGTATTTTCTATAATAGGCTCCTTATTTACCGCCGTATCACGATCAGATAATGCTTCATCCACCAAAGCTCTTAATTTGGTGAAAATTTTAGTCATAACCCCTCCAAGGGTGAGAAATTAGCTTTCGACATAAAAATTATACCATATACTGCATGATTTATCGATAAAAGACTCCCATATCTACTATTAAATATCGGTATACATAAAGCCCCTTTTGCATGGCACAAGGGGCTTTATTACTATAGTTTAATATACTACCTATTATAAGTTAATAATTATAATAGATACTTTTACTGATATTAATTTTTATTGAATACTTGCCATAGATAGATAGCAATATTCGTAGAAATGACCACGCAACGCAATGAGCTCTTCATAGGTGCCATCTTCTACAATTTCACCTTTATCCATAAATAATATGCGGTCCATTTGTTCTAAACCTTCTAGTTGATGCGTAATATATAAGCATGTTTTACCTTCTACGTAGTGCATCAAATCGCGATGTAAAGCTTTTCGAGTTACTTGATCTAAGCCTTCTAGTGGTTCATCTAATAAAACAATTTGAGGGTTTCGCAAAAATAATCTCGCTAACGCCACACGTTGACGTTCACCGCCACTTAGTCCATGTCCACCACTACCAACGATTGTATGTATACCATCAGGCAGCTTATCTACAACATTTTGCAAGGATGCACGGTGTATGGCTTGCTCTAACTCATCAGCTGTTGCTTCCGGTCTGGCAAGGCGAATGTTATCACTAAAGGACGCATGGAAAATATAGGTGTCCTGAGTAATGGTACCTAATGCATTACGCCAGGTATCCATAGAAATATCCTTTAATTCTACATCTCCCACATGGATAGAGCCGTTGTAATCATATAAACGCTCTAGCATATTAAATAATGTAGTCTTACCGGAACCACTGGCACCCACGATGGCAATCGACTGACCTTGTTTAATATCCAATCTAAGGTTCTCGTAGATAGTATGCGCATGATTATAGCCAAAGGATACATTTGTAAAAGTAATATCTCGATTCAGATTAAATGGCTTAGGTTCTAATGGCTCCACAACCGGTAACGGCTCATTTGCAAGTGCTATAAGACGGCTTGTGGCTACTTTACTTTCAGCACCGTGATGGACCGCTGCAATCATCGGTTGCAACGCTTCAAACCAAGCTTGCGTACCAATAGCGGCCACCGCCACCATTACGCTAGCCCACGCACCCAGTTAATGCATTAGCAGCCATAATCGCTACCACAACAACAGTTAACTGAACGCCACCTAGGAATAATGTGTTGCCTAAGTTCATACCCCGATCAATAGTTCCTTTATAACCGTCAACATGTCTCATCATCTGTTGAATTCGTTTATATACAAGATTTTCATTGCCATAGCTAATAACATCTTCGAGGCTATCCATAGTATCACTTAACAGTGCTTTATAGTCCCCTTGTTGAGACCCAATAGCGCGTAAAGATTGTTTATTATGGGCGTAAACAACTAATGGTACTACTACCCCTAAAACAAGAGCGGCCATTAAAATTGGCATAACCAAGCTATCATCAATCGTAGATGCTCCATAAGCAACTAACGCCGTCATAGCAATGGCTGCTACAGGTGGAATCAGAGTGCGCAAGTAAAAGAATTGTAATACCTCTATATCCCCCATAATGCGACCGAGCATATCACCAGCACCAAAGCGTTTTAAAATAGCCGGTGCTAATGGCTCCAAATGTGCATAGAACCATAGACGCAGACCATAAAGACCTTGGAATGCCATACGATGCGATGTGTAACGTTCAAAATAACGACATACTGCACGACTAACACCAAAGAAACGAACCCCTACGATGGCAAGACTTAAATAGGTAAGACCTGGTTGTAACGCAGCCGACGCTAATAACCAAGATGAAACTGTTAACAAACCTACATTCATGAAGACCGTGAGGAATGTAAATATCAAGGCTAATACTAAGGACCACTTAGCAGGACTTAGAACTGCGAATAATAGCTTCCACCCTTGTAAGCCCATTTTCTGTATCTTCACATCATGTTTATCAAGTGTAGATGATTAGTCACCGCATCAGTAATAACTTCCTGTTCCTCAGCATCAGCAATACACGCCTGTTTCAGAGTTTCATCCATAGCATCTATATGTTGCGCAGTTGAATATTTACCTGCTTTTAATTCTTCTTCTATGGCAGAAGAGAATTGTCCCAAGCCAGATGCTACGAGGTCTTTAAAATAACCATCCACAGCAACTAGCTCTTCATAAGAGCCTTGTTGAATAATGATGCCTTGTTTTAAAACATATAGTTTAGAAGCCCAGTGCATCGTTTGCAAGCGATGCCCGATAATGATGACAATCTTATCCTTCATCAATTGTTGAATAGCTGTACTGATGATAGATTCCGTTTTTACATCTAAATGGGCCGTTACTTCATCAAGAATCAGAACCTGCCCCTTCCGTAAGAATGCACGTGCTAAGGCAACCCGTTGACGCTCACCACCACTTAGACCTAAACCACCTTCTCCGATGACTGCATCAAGACCGTCAGCATGACGACTGATGACATCTAAGAGTTGAACCTCTTTACAAGCATCAAGAATTTCTTTATCACTTACATCCATGCCAAAGGATAGAACCTCACGCAAGGTGCCTTTCATAATGTGTGGATGTTGAGATACATAGGTAATTTGTTGACGCCACCAGTCGATATTTAAATCACATATATCATGACCATCTACTGTTACTGTGCCACGCGGCGCTTGCAAGAACCCGCCTACAATATGTGCAATAGTGGACTTGCCCGCCCCACTTTCACCAACGAGCATAATAGGTGCATTGCGTTTAGCCTCAAGCGTTATATGGCGAACTCCATTATCACTATTCTTATAGGTAAAAGTTAAATCCTTAATCTCAATATGTTCTACAGAACCATCTAATCTTGTGGTCCCACCAACAGGTAAGGATGGTTCACGATTCATAAAGTCTTCGTATTTTAAAATTGAGGTTTTACCTGCCATTCCCGTGTGGAAAGCAGCACCCAATTGTCTAAACGGTGTATAAAACTCTGGTGCCAATAGCAAAATAAAGAATGCTGGGAAGAAGGCAATCTCACCATCTAGCAAGGTTAAGCCTAAATATACTGCAATTAAGGCCGTACTAATGGTGCTTACTAGTTCTAGCACCAATGCTGATAAGAATGCTACGCGCAAATACTTTTAAAGTAGAATCTTTAAACTCCTCAGATAAGCGACCAATAACTTTAATTTGATCTTTTGCACGACCAAATAATTTAAGCGTAGTAATCCCTTGCAATACATCTAAGAAATGCCCTGACAAAAAGCTCATGCGCTCCCATTGCTCTTTATTCAATCGATCAGCTTGCTTACCGATCAGAATCATAAAGAATGGAATCAATGGCACTGTAACAATCAAGATAATACCAATAATCGGTAATGCATCTACGATAGCAATCCCCATGATGAGCGGAATCATAATAGCGTATAAGATTTGAGGAATATAACGAGCTACATAAGCATCAACCTGCTCCAAACCATCCGTAAGCAAATGAATTACATCACCGTGACGCTCCTTATGCTGTACACCAAGCTTAAACATATGCTCTAAGGCATGCTCTCTAAAAGATGCTTTCACAGCACTGCCCAAACGATTTGCCACAGCCTCTTGTATATAATGAGCTAACAATCGCACAATAATGGCAATAGTCAAATACAAGATTGTATTCATCTCATCAGCTAAGGTATTCTCTAAAAATATAAAATTATTAATTAAGGTTCCAAAGAACCAAGCTTGCCCAACAATGGACAGACTTTCTACTAAGCAAGTTAATCCCAGTATTAAAAGCTGACCTTTATGTTCTAGCAGCGCTTTAAAAGCGGTACGCTGTATCATATTATCCTCTACGGTAAAACTACTAAAAATATAAAATCAAATTGATTAGATTTCCTCTATCTAGGTCGTACTCAGATTAAGCTAAACTATAATCTAATTGAGTCCAAATGAATCTAAATTTATCAATATTATTCATCTTACCACAAAAAAGAGGCGTGCCGCTACGGCACGCCTCACATTGAGACCTAAATTTTACAACTCACCAGAGTTATAAAGCTATTCTATTAATAGTGTAAGTCTTTTTCTGTTACACGATGACGGAATGTCCAGTATACCCAGCTTTGGTAAACCAAGATAATTGGCACAAATACGAAAGCTACACAAGTCATCAATGTCAATGTGTAAGTAGAGTTACTTGCATTTGTAATAGTTAAGCTCCACTCAGGATTCAAAGAAGAAACCATGATGCGAGGGAACAAACCAGCAAAGTAAGCAGCTGTTACAGAGATAACGGTTAAGGAACTGAATACAAAGCCCCATTTTGTATTACGAGTACGTGTTGCGCCCCAAGAAATAAGGAAGAACACGATTGCCAACGCAAAGCAAACAATTGCTAATACGGAGTTGAACAAATCTGTAAATACATAAGTTGCACCTACCAATGCTAAGGCACCGATAGCTGTAGGAACACCTACTACCAAGGAAGCTGCACGAGCGCGTTCAGAAATAGCACCAGCAGTTTTGATAGAAGTGAACAAACCACCGTGGTATGTGAATACCAAGATGAAAGCGATGCCACAAAGCACTGTGTATGGGCTTAACAAATCAAAGAATGTGCCTACATACGTCATGCTTGCATCGATTGGCGTACCTTGGATCAAGTTACCAACCGTAACACCCCACAATAATGCAGGAATCAAGGAACCAAAGAAGATGCAGTAGTCGAAAGTTTTACGCCATAACAAGTTAGGGCTTTTAGAACGGAACTCGAATGCTACACCACGCATGATAAGCGCTGCAAGCATCAAGAATAACGCCAAGTAGAAACCACTGAACAATGTAGCATATACATGAGGGAAGGATGCGAATAATGCACCACCTGCAGTAATCATCCATACCTCATTACCGTCCCATACAGGACCCAAGGCATTGATCATTTGACGACGTTCAACGTCAGTTTTACCGATGAATGGTAACAAAATACCAGTACCATAGTCAAAACCTTCTAATAAGAAGAAGCCAGCGAATAGTACAGTAATTAAGATAAACCATACCACTTCAAGGTTATTAAAAATTAATTCCATAATCTCGCCTCCTCTTTTTCAACTACATCGTGAGATGGGTTGCCATCTGGACCTTTTTTGATGTGTTCTACAGCAAGGTAGATAGCCGCAATAGCTGCTACGATATACACAAGTGTAAAGCCGATGATTGTAGTCATAATTTCTGGAGCTGTAACGGATTTAGAAGCACCGTCTGCAGTTAATTGTAAGCCATATACAAGCCATGGTTGACGGCCCGCTTCAGCTACAAACCAACCAGTGGAGTGAGCGATGAATGGCAATGGCAACATCCAGAACATAATTTTCAAGAATGTGCGATTTTCAACAAGTTTGTCTTTGCATTAAGGATAAGACCTACGAATGCAACAAGTAACATAAGGGAACCAGCTGCAACCATGACACGGAATGTCCAGAAGATTGCTGGAACGTCTGGAATATAGTTACCAGGACCGTATTGAGCTTCAGCTTTAGCTTGAAGATCTTTGATACCTTCTACTTTACCAGAAGTGAAGGAGTTTTGAGTCAAGAAGGACAAGCCACCAGGAATTTCAAGAGCGCTTGTGTTCTTTTGAGCTTTAGTATCGATGTTAGCAACTAAAGAGAATGGAGCTGGATCTTGTGTTTCCCACAAAGCTTCCATAGCAGCCATTTTCATAGGTTGTACTTTTGTAATGTATTGACCTTGGTGATGACCTGCCATTGCGCCTAAAGTACCGAATACAAGGGCAATAACCATGCCCCATTTAGCAGAACGACGGTAGAATTCTGTCGCATTATTACGCAATAAGTGCCATGCACTGATTGCCATAATGATTACGCCTGCTGTTAATAGACCATTCAACACGATATGGAAGAATTGGCCAGGTACATAGCCATTTTGAACAATTGTCAGGAAGTTTTCCATCTCTGCACGGCCATTGCGCAATACAAAGCCTACAGGATGTTGCATGAAGGAGTTCGCTACGAGAATCCAGAACGCAGATAGGTTTGTACCTAATGCTACCAACGTAGCTACAAGGGCGTGAACGCTTTTATTTAAGCGGTCCCAACCGAAGATCCAAACACCCATGAATGTAGATTCCAAGAAAAATGCCATTAATGCTTCAAGGGCCAATGGAGCGCCGAAAATGTCACCCATAAAACGAGAATATTCTGCCCAGTTCATACCGAAATGGAATTCCTGAACGATACCAGTTACCACACCCATGGCAAAGTTGATTAGGAACAATTTGCCCCAGAATTTTGCCATTTTTTTGTACACTTCTTTACCTGTAGACACATATGTCCACTCTAAGATAGCGACAATCACTGTCATGCCTAGTGTGAACGGCACAAACAACCAGTGATAGATAGATGTTAGCGCAAATTGTAATCGAGCTAAATCTACAGCTTCAAACATGTGTTTTCCTCCTTAGAATAAAAAACTTACATCACTTGATGAGCTTTTACTAAAAACCTTGAATCATTGTGCTTGTAAAAAAGGTAAGGACCCCGCTACAATAGTTTGTTCACGTTGCGCGAGGATTTTAAAGTTAACCTCTTTCAACTGACCAATTAATTGATGCTGAATCGTCCCCATTGCTTCATTTATAGCACAATGCCCCTTACAAGATTTAGAGCAAGAACCTACATCATATAAACACCGTTGTAAATACGCATCCCCTTCTACCGCTCTAATTACATCGAGCAATGAAATCTCTTGAGGGTCTCGATTGAGGGCAAACCCGCCATCTACACCGCGGAAGGATTTCATGATCCCTGCTGCAATGAGACTACGCATAATCTTGAGCAAATCGTTCTGGAATCAATTCTTGCTCAGCCAATACAGCACCTGTTATCTTCGTACCCGAAGGTAACATCGCCATATGTAAGACCATGCGAAATGCATAATCCGTGGCCTGATTTAATTTCATAAGGTCTCCTTTCTCGTGCACTCGGACAAACGTATTACTAAATCTAGTATAATCGAAATAAAACAATACTGCAATGGTATTGTTTTATATATTGAGAATTAAACAAACCAGTTTTTATGCCCCTAGTTTATGTCTTACATGGCAAATTTAGAGTCTGTAATGATAATATTTCATACCTAACAAAAAAGACTGCTCATTATGAGCAGTCTCAACATATTATTTTGTAATTTCCCGAACGAGGTGCGCCATTTCAGGAATGATGAGTTTACTCATAGCCAATGTTACAGCACCTACAGAACCAGGGACAGAGAACATCAATGTATTATTGTTCACTCCAGCCTCCGCACGAGAAGCCATCGCTTTTGTGCCGATATCTTCTGTGTAGGAAAGATATCTAAAGATTTCACCAAAGCCAGGAATATGCTTTTCATACAAGCTATTTACAGCCTCAATTGTCACATCGCGCATGGCAATACCGGTGCCACCAGTAGAGATGATTACATCGATAGATTCATCATTGCACCACGGAATCATAGCGTTTCTAATAGAATCATAATCATCAATAACAATTTTGCGTTCTGCCACAATATGATTCGCTTGCTCTAAAAACTCTTGAACCTTGTTGCCCCCTTTATCAGTTTCCAATGTACGAGTATCAGAAACAGTTAACACCGCAACACGTAATGGTCTTGCTACAACTTCGTAAGACATAATTCCTCCTAGAATAAAGGCATAATAGATGCCAAGGTTGTCCATCCATTATCGCGTAATGTATCACGCAATGCCCAAGAATACTTAATAAATGGTGCGCAATGTAGGCGCAACCAGAAAGATAAATACGGTGTATCACCTTGGAATATAGCTAATCGATCTAAGGCATAGAGATTATCCCCAAGGCTTAACTGTACCTGGTTGAACGGTGAAAGCCATCTTATAACCAGATTGTTTCGTAACATACTGAACGAGCATATCATTAAAACCACCTGGATAGGCTAAATAAACGATAGGCTCCCCTAGAATACCTTCCATCGAAGTTTTCCCACCGAGAATAGCATCTGGCAATTCCGTTGGGTCCATATGGGTTAGTATCTTGTGATGATTTGTATGACCTTGAATATCAAAGCCGCCTGCCTCCATTTGCCGCATTTGCTCCGTACTAACAAATCCAGGCGTATTCGCTGCATCGCTAATCATAAACAATGTAGCCTTCATATTGTATTCCTTTAATATAGGTAAGCATATGTATAATTATCTACATACCCATCATCGAAGGTAATAACAATTGGCTTATCTGGTAATTCTGTACCATTTTGCAAATAATCGTATAGCTGATCTAATGTAATCGTGTTGTATCCATGATTATGGAGATATTCCATCTGCTCCTTAAATTGATCTACATGCAGTGTTAAAGCAGAGTGCTTTTCATCATTTATCTGGTGATAATTGAGTACCGGCACACCATATAATTTATAATCAGCAGACAGTCCCCACATAACCCCAATGGAAACAGCTAATATTGCAATACATGCAACAACGAAATATAAAAACTTTTTAATACAGCACTTGCCATATTTATACATATAAAATAATCACTCCCATCTACTTTCATACATAATGAGAATACCACAAATATATCAGTATTATCAACAAAATCCCTCACAAGATTATCATAGAAGTCTATGAAATAACAAAAAAAGACACACCCTCAGGTGTGCCTTTAAGCAATCACCGGCTTCCTATCAATCCTCACTGTGGATTTCCCTTCACTGCTTCGCAGTTCGGTAAATCTTACGTTCGGAAGAAGGTGATGTGTGGGCTCCATGCGTCGCATAGATCTAATCACTTTTCGGTCGCCCTACTTGCTTCCTCACTGTGGATTTCCCTTCTCTGCTTCGCAGCTCGGTAAATCTTACGTTCGGAAGAAAGTGATGCAGTGAATCTGTCGTCGTTTCACTCCTCCATCTTCTACTGCCCTACTTTTCCCAGCTCCGTCTGACACGGACACCTACATAGATAGTACCTCTACAACCTTGGCTGGAGACGGCTCTAGCAGGATTAGCTAGTCGAAGACTAGCAAAAAGAAAAAGGCCTACCTTTAGGTAGACCTTTTTCTTTTAGTCAATCAGCGGCTTCCTATCCTCCCAGGCCGTCTCCAGCCAAGTACTTTCGGCGTTTATGAGCTTAACTACTGTGTTCGAGATGGGAACAGGTGGATCCTCATAGCCATCGCCACTGAATCTGTCAGAGTTTGTACTCTGAAAACCACATAGAAGTATATATATTTGTTGCACATTTCTGCTTAATGTTTTTTATTTAAGTAAAGCCCTCGATCTATTAGTACCAGTCAGCTCCAAACCTCACGGCTCTTCCACACCTGGCCTATCAACCATGTCGTCTACATGGGATCTTACTAGCTTATGCTATGAGAAACCTCATCTCAAGGCTGGTTTCACGCTTAGATGCTTTCAGCGTTTATCCGTCCCGAACGTAGCTACCCAACTGTACCCTTGGCAGGATAATTGGTACACCAGCGGTTCGTCCACTCCGGTCCTCTCGTACTAGGAGCAGCCCCCTTCAAGTTTCTTGCGCCCGCGATGGATAGGGACCGAACTGTCTCACGACGTTCTGAACCCAGCTCACGTACCACTTTAATCGGCGAACAGCCGAACCCTTGGGACCTACTTCAGCCCCAGGATGTGATGAGCCGACATCGAGGTGCCAAACCTCCCCGTCGATATGGACTCTTGGGAGAGATTAGCCTGTTATCCCCAGGGTAGCTTTTATCCGTTGAGCGATGGCCCTTCCACTCGGCACCACCGGATCACTAAGCCCGACTTTCGTCCCTGCTCGACCTGTCCGTCTCGCAGTCAAGCTCCCTTCTGCCTTTACACTCTTCGAGCGATTTCCGTCCGCTCTGAGGGAACCTTTGGGCGCCTCCGTTACTCTTAGGAGGCGACCGCCCCAGTCAAACTGCCCGCCTAAGACTGTCCGGCCGGTCGTTACTCGGCCCGTTAGAAATCAATTAATGAAAGGGTGGTATCCCAACAGTGACTCCTCTAAAACTGGCGTCCTAGATTCTACGTCTCCCACCTATCCTGTACATTCATTAACTAAGTTCAATCTTAGGTTGCAGTAAAGCTCCATGGGGTCTTTCTGTCCAGTCGCGGGTAACCTGCATCTTCACAGGTACTTCAATTTCACCGGGTCCCTCGTTGAGACAGTGCGCAAGTCGTTACACCTTTCGTGCGGGTCGGAACTTACCCGACAAGGAATTTCGCTACCTTAGGACCGTTATAGTTACGGCCGCCGTTTACTGGGGCTTCAATTCAGAGCTTCGACCGAAGTCTAACCCCTCCTCTTAACCTTCCAGCACCGGGCAGGTGTCAGCACCTATACGTCAGCTTTCGCTTTAGCAGGCACCTGTGTTTGTGGTAAACAGTCGCTTGCGCCTCTCTTGTGCCACTCATTCATGCTCCATGCGTTGCTGCACTTCACACTACATGAGTCCTCCTTTTCCCGAAGTTACGGAGGCATTTTGCCGAGTTCCTTAACGAGGGTTTTCCCGCGCACCTTAGGATTCTCTCCCCGCCTACCTGTGTCGGTTTTGGTACGGGCGATGTGTCTCTACCTAGAAGCTTTTCTCGACAGTGTAGGATCAATCACTTCGTTACTATCGCTAGTAACTCGTCATCACATCTCAGCTTTTAGAGCTACGGATTTGCCTATAGCTCAACCTACCTGCTTAAACACGCACTTCCAATCGCGTGCTGACCTACCTTACTGTGTCACTCCATCGATCAAACGATTCACACCGGTACAGGAATTTCAACCTGTTGTCCATCGCCTACGCTTTTCCGCCTCGGCTTAGGTCCCGACTTACCCTGAGACGACGATCGTTGCTCAGGAACCCTTAGGCTTTCGGTGGAATGGATTCTCACCATTCTTTTCGCTACTCATACCGACATTCTCACTTCTCATCAGTCCACAACTCCTTACGGTACTGCTTCAG
>BNJS01001084.1_pt1:0-112500 | contig 257165 bp, 324 predicted proteins | sample 8540461 | NCBI WGS metagenome assembly BNJS01 (sample SAMD00202454, study PRJDB9452) | human saliva metagenome | isolation source: human saliva | place: Japan | reverse complement strand
AAAGCAAGCATCATACCATACTCTTTAGACTTGAATACTTCAATTTTTTGGAACTCAGATTCTCCAGAATATAATACTTCTTCTGCTTCAGCACTAAGACGTAAATGAGGTGTTTGTTCCTCAGTAATCCATTGACTCATGTAGTACCTCCTACTATATATACTACAATACGCACCGTAGAATTCTACGATGCGTATGTATATTACGTTAACTGCTCTATTATTTAACCTTTACGGCTAATATAACAGAAACCACCACCTAAAATGGTATCTTTCATCCAATTCGCCAAAGAGAAATCACGGATTTCACCTTCATCAAAGATGCCACAGCGAATATCATCGCCATCCCTAAAAATCTTGTGAATTGGAACCCAATGCCATGTATAAAGAGCCTTTTCCTTACCCTTATGACGATTCAAAAACGCTACAGGCACATCTTGTGCCAATGCATCATGAATAAACTGAGCTGCTGCCTCTACCTCTACACGAGAAGCACAGAAAGGAGACACATTTAACATATGTACATCATATGACAAGCCTTCGTCTTCTAATAAACGAACTAGGCCTCGTTCCATCCATTGCGTTTTATAAACACCACCACCAAAGCGTGGCTTTACATATTTCCAAACTAAGTTCATCCGTTCTAAAGCAAGCGTTTGATCGGATGTGGTTTCTAAATCTAATAAGCCATCCCTAAATAGCGAATAACTCAAAACTTGTGATGCCGATGTAGACCACAACCAGACAGGCGTTGCCACTCATCTGCGAACCACTCTTGGTCGTACCCATATGATGTCTTTCACCGTCTACATCGATATATAGCCACTCCGGATGTTTAATAGATACATCATTCATGAGATTAACCTTCGATTACTTCAACAGTTTCCATGATAGCACCTTGGTGGATACCATCAACAACGTCCATGCCTTCGATTACTTTACCAAATACTGTATGTACACCATCCAAATGAGGTTGTGGTTCGTATACGATAAAGAATTGGCTACCGCCAGTGTTAGGACCACGGTGAGCCATAGATAATGCCCCACGATCATGCTTGTGAGGATTACCAACTAATTCATCTTTAATTGTGTAACCAGGACCACCTGTACCATTGCCATTAGGGCAACCACCTTGAGCTACGAAACCAGGGATTACACGGTGGAAACGAAGACCGTTATAGAAACCTTTGTTAATTAAATCTACAAAGTTTTGTACTGTGCCAGGTGCTTCTTTTTCAAATAATTCAATTACGATATCGCCGCCGTCAGCCATATGGATTTTTGCTTTTTTCATTGTTCAGGTACCTCCAAAATTGTACGCAACACATGTGCTGCTAATATAAAACCTGCCACTGGTGGCACAAAACTACATGTTCCAGGACTTGTTGCTTCGCCTCGGAACTGTGGTTTTGTCGGTTTTTCTGTAGAAAATAAAACTAATTGTTTTTTTATGCCCCGCTTTTTTAACTCCCGACGCATAACGCGCGCCAAAGGACAAGTATGAGACTTATTGATATCTGCAATCATAAGCTTTCTGGGTAAAAGCGATTACCGCCGCCCATACAAGAAATAACAGGGATGCTTTCACGTTGACAAATCTCAATAAGATTGAGTTTAGCCGTTACCATATCGATGGCATCGATTACATAATCAACGTTTAAACTTTGAATAAAACCAGGATAGTTTTCCTCAGTATACATAATATCATGAGTTTCTATCACTACATCAGGATTAATAGCTAGCGCTCGCGCCTTTGCCACCTCTACCTTACGCTCACCTATCGTGTCATGAGTCGTAATCATTTGGCGGTTTAAATTACTAGGAGCAATGGAGTCACCATCAATAATGATGATGCGCCCTACACCGGCTCGTACTAGCGCCTCAAGGGCACCACCACCAACGCCACCGACCCCAAAGAGTGCGATAGATGTATCCTTTAATGTTTGGATCTTATCTGGTCCAACTAACCACTCCAAACGGGTTAACATATATTCCATTAATATTTACCTGCCGGAATGATTTCTGTCCAATATCCATCTGGATCTGCTACGAAATAAATGCCCATGTCAGTATTTTCATAGGCTACAACGCCCATTTCTTTGTGCTTTTTAAGAGCTGCTTCGTAGTCATCTACATAAAACGCCAAATGGAATTCATTGTCCCCTAAATTATAAGGGCGATCCCAGTCGCGTAACCATGTAAGTTCTAATTCATGCGTTGTATATGGACTTTTTAAATATACTAAAGTAAAAGCACCACTTGGATCCTCCAAACGGCGAGATTCCTCGAGTAACAAAGCCTCTTTATAGAATGCTAGACTTTTATCAAGATCCTTAACATTTATATTATTGTGAGCAAATGAAAACTTCATAGGACCTCCTTTTATAAATACAGTATGTTTTTGTAGGAATTATCCTCTTTTAATAGTATCACATTTTATAATTCTATAGCTAGTTAATCACAAATTTTGCCGTACTGCCATCATCACCACGTGTGACCTCTAAATGAGCAGGTATACGAGTTTTCAATTCCGGTACATGAGAAATCATACCGATGAGGCGTCCAGAAGATTGTAATTGTACCAATGTTTCCATAGCAAGTTCTAATGTATCTGGATCTAAAGTACCAAAGCCTTCGTCGATGAACATCGTATCCATATGAATACCACCAGCATAACTTTGAATGACATCGGCTAGGCCCAAGGCAAGGGCCATCGACGCCAAAAAGGTTTCACCACCAGACAAGGTGTTCGCTGGTCTTGACTGACCTGTGAAAGCATCCATAACTGCCAAATCAAGGCCTTGTTTGCCACGACCACCACCAGTATAATCAGATCGCTCCAAGGAATAACGACTACGACTCATCTTTTGAAGTCGTAAATTGGCGGCATACACAACTTCATCTAAAATAGCACCTAGCACATATCGTTCAAAGGTTACATTTTTAAACCCTTGTTCTCCACCATTAGCGAGATCATTTAATCGGCTCAAGAACTCTACTTCATTACGAGCTTCGCCCATAGCTACGTCAAGCTCTTCTAATGATGCTAATGTAGTCTCAATATGTTTCGTCTCTTTATCCCATGCAGCTAGATTGCCTACTAACGCATCTCTACGTTCTACCGCCGCATCATACACCTCATCACTTACTGTAGCACTAGGCTCAACTATAGATTTCGCTACCTTTAAGGCCGCATCATATACAGCTTGAGCTTTATTGAAATCCTCGTCTAATACGTGTAGTTCAGTTCTAAAGGTATCTAAGCCCTTATAATCACCTAATGTCTCTACGAAATCAACTTCACCTACAGAAATAGATTGCAATGACTTTGTATAGTCCTTATAGATTACATCAAGGTTGTTAGTTTCTTCTTGCACTTGTGCAGATAAGGTTTCTAGGCGCCCCCGCTTGAGCATTGAGCTGTTTCTCGAGCAGCCTCTAAATTTCTTTCACAAACCTCCACTTGCTCATCGTATGCGTTAATTTCAGTCTCTAACGATTCGATCTGTTTATTCCATGCATCAAAATCTGTAGTTGGCAAGATTTTAGATAAGGCATCAATTTTAGCTTGTACAGAACTAAGCTGAATCTCTAAATCATGCAAGCTTTCAAGTAATTCCTTATGAGCCATCTCTAATTTCGCTAATGTTTCTTTGGCCCCACTCAGTTTATCCTCATTTGTAGCTATAGTTTTGCTCAACTGTTCAGTATCGCTACGCAAAGCTGTGAGCTCCTCCATTTGAGATAGCAAGTCTTGTTGAATAGAGTCAAATGTGTCTTCCGAAAAACCATCAATCAATGATGTAAATTTAGTAACTTGTTCTTTAACTTCCTCATCTAACTCATGTAAACGAATAACTAACGTTTCTTTCTGACCAATTTCGCTAGCCTGCTTTTGTAGTGCTCCCATCCCGCACCGCACGAGCCGCTTCTATTTCCTCTTTTGTAGGATACAACTCAGGCTTGGATGCTAACTGTGGATGCTCGGTAGAACCACATACAGGGCAAGGCTCATTATCTACTACCAAATGGACAAGTTCAAATGCTCGCCCCTCTGCCATCAAATGTTCTAAACGCTCAAGCTGGACCTTCGAGCTCTGTACAGATTCATCTATAGCCGCTAAAGACCTGTCTTTACCATCAATATCGTGTTGAATCTTTCTGTTTCTGTCCTAATAATTCAGAATATCGTTGTAACTGACTCAATTGTTCTTGGATACGAGGAATATCCCTCTAAGTCTTTACTATTAGCTTGGAACTGCTTTCTCGCTTTCAACTAACGCAACCTCTAAATCAGCTACTAACTTATGCTGTGTCTGCAACTCAGCATCGCTTTTTCTCCCGGTCCTGTGTTTCTAAGTTACGCTTTAATGTGGTCAATTCTTTATTTAGCAGTGCTAACTCATCAAATTTCTCTGACTGTTGTCGGAGTTGCGCCAACGTAGTCCGCTTAGCTTGTATAGTTTCAGCGTGAGATGCTAACACTTCATGGGCCTCTGTACATTTAGACTCCTGTTGAGATGCAGTTTCCACACTTTTTTTTGCAGTCTGAAAGTGCCGTTTCCAATGTTTTCTAATGCACTCTGCTTATCACTAAACTGTTTATATAGCTCATAGGTTGGAGTTAAAGAAGTGAGAAACTGAACCTTTTCATGTAAACTAGAACGCTCCCATTCTCTTGCTTTTACCAAGTCTAATTTAGAAGCAGCCTCTGTAAGAGACTGTTGCGCTTGATTATATACGGCCCACTCCTTACGCAATGCATTGAACTGCTCCACCTCGGCAACAGCCTCATCTCGCTTCACAACAAGTCCATCACGATAGGGCTCTCGTTTAGCTAATAATTCACGTACATGTTGGGCCGTCAGCACTAGAGTATCCCTCATCATGAGGAAATAGACTGTATCAACGCGGCTTGTTTTGTCAGATTTGGCCTCAATGCCTGCTTTTGCGTCATCATAAGCGGCTTTGAGCGCCTCTTGTAATTTTCGGTATAGCTCCGTTCTAAAGAGAGTGTGTAGTAACTCCTCACGCTCACTAGTAGAGGCAACTAATAATTTTCGGAACTCCCCTTGTGGCAATAATACGACTTGTAAAAACTGATCTTTACGAAAGCCTATAATGCGTTGAACTGTATCACGAATGGCTGCGGCAGAGGTGGCGATAACTTTCCACTCACCATCTTTCATTTCGTATACAGTGGCACTAGCATTCTGTTCACGCATACCAGTACCGCGTTTTTTAGCTACCAATTGTTTTGGCAATCTTTCAACACGATACTGAGCCTCACCGATAGCAAAGGAAAAGTCAACGCGGGTCATACGTTCAGGTTCTGCAAAATCACTGCGGATAGCATCTGTTTTTCGCACTTCCCCACTAGGTTCGCCATATAAGGCATATACCATAGCATCTAGTATAGATGTTTTCCCTGCCCCTGTAGGACCAGAGATAAGAAACATGGAGTGATCTTTGGAGCGCACTAAAGTCCAAAGTAACCCGAATCGCGGTACGGACCAAAGGCTTCTATAGTTAAAGATATAGGCTTCATTTAGTCCTCCTTTAGAATTCGATCCCATACAGAGTTGATGTATTGTTGCTCACGCTCTGTTAATGGTTCTTTCCACACAGTTTCGGCAAATTGATTAAATAATTCACGCTCGTTTAACTCTTTAAAAGACTGCATCCCCCATGTCAGCCCACAGGCGCCGCCACGCGACCGACTAAGTCAATGGTCATACAGCGATTGATAGACTTGGCGCAATTTAGCCATTCCCATCCATAATAGGCATCGTATCAAGCAATCGAGCCTGCACATAATCGTCTTTATGCTTAGCCTGTAATTCCTTATTGTTTAGTAAGTCTTCAAAATAGCCTTCCAATATTACAACGTCGCGCTTCGCCTCTACAGGAATAGTGCTAATATCTACATTACCTTTTGTATCCATATCAATGATGGTAAAAGACTTCTTCTGCGTATGCTCATCAAAGGAATATTTTAAAGGTGATCCGCTATAGCGAATATAGTCTGCCCCCATTCGTTGCGGGGCCCATGCAAATGTCCAAGAGCTGTATAGTGAAAGTCTTTAAAAGACTTGAGGATGTACTTGTTCACTGCCACCGATAGACAAGGTGCGCTCAGAACCACCTACATCACCGCCCATGACAAAGGCGTGACTAATGGCAATGCTGCGCATCCCCTTTGGCACTTGATTTCGTAAATGGTTTGCTCCAAGCCTGATACATTTGGTCATAATTATGTAGATTGAGACCACTTTCATTATGAGAGACCAAATCTTGTGTTACACCCTGTCAGATGCTTTCTATTTCACCAGACTTCGCATCGCCCATATCAACACTAGCAAACAAAGAGTCCCCAACAACATCTATAGATGCTTTTTTAGATTTAGACCGCTTAGATTTCGCTTTAGTCTTAGATTCTACTTCTCCCATATTCTCTATATATTGAGTCGTTTCCAAAGAAGGGGTCCCGAAACCTAACCCTAATGCATCGCCCAATGCGACGAGGCTCACTAAAAGGCATCGGGCAAATGGCCACTTTACCATCCATGCCTATCAAATTCAAAGGGTTGTAATGCATGATGAGGGGATCCCCAAATATGGATTCCTGATTGACTTAACATAGAGCGTCCCACTTCAAGGCGTTCTGCCCCATCATGATTACCACTTACCACGAAGAGTGGCACCTTATAATCCATGGCGAGACGAGTAATGATGGAATCCCACAACTCAACAGCTTCAATAGGTGGCACTGCTCTATCAAAAATATCCCCTGCTAGCAATATGCCATCAATTTTTTCATCTTTCAAAATAGTAAAGAACTGATTCTCCAACACATGAGCTTGGTCATCTGTTAAATACTGACCATAAAAAATACGTCCTAAATGCCAATCGGCAGTATGTAAAAAACGCATTTTATCCCCCTTTCAGTTCTTCTCAAACCTTACATAAAGTAGTAATAATTGCTAACGCAAGCTCGTACTACTCATAATTTTAGATTCATACACTAACCATTAAAACAGTATCAAGTATGCTACATAATTATTATATAACTAAATTAAGTGTTTAACTTAATTATTGATTCTCTACAATAGAGCGCAACATAGCAATTTCTTTTGCATATCCATCGAGTTCGTTTGGCGTTTCTAAATAGAACGGCAAGTTCGTCAATTTAGGATGTGTCACAATACGAGCGATAGCGTCGATACCAATGTGACCTTCACCATTTTTTTCGTGACGGTCTTTATGAGCACCCATAGGATTTTTAGAGTCATTCAAGTGAATGGCTTTCAGACGATCAAGGCCAACGATACGGTCAAACTCATCAATAACACCATCAAGATTATTGACGATATCATAACCACCTTCGTGAATGTGACAAGTATCTACACATACGCCCATGTATTCTTTTAATTTTACTCCGTCGATGATGCGTGCAATTTCTTCAAAGCGAGAACCAATTTCTGTGCCCTTACCAGCCATGACTTCTAAGAGAACTGTTGTTTTCATGCCTGGGAATAAAATTTCATTCAAGCACTCCACGATGTATTCGATACCTTGGTCTACACCTTGCTTTACATGGCTGCCTGGGTGAAAGTTATACATTTGGCCTGGTAAATATTCCATACGCTCTAGGTCTTCTGTCATGGCTTGCTTTGCAAAAGCGCGCAAATCTTCCTTTGCTGCACATGGATTATACGTGTAAGGCGCATGAGCTAATAAGGTGCCAAAGTTATGTTCTTTCATATACGCACTCAAGCTATTCATATCCTCTACATCGAGGGCACGCATACTACCACCACGAGGATTGCGCGTGAAGTATTGGAATGTATTGCCTCCAATTTTTGTAGCTTCTTTCCCCATGTTTAAATAACCTTTGCTAATTGATAAGTGACTGCCGATGACAAACATAATACTCCTTTATATATGATTCTAAAATCTTATTGCTAAATACTTATGAAATACTAATTAAATACTAACTAAAACGATGACCATTAGAAATAACTAATAAAACCCCTACCGTGAAGGAGCCCTTCATCGACAGGGGTTATCTATTAATGGCTTTCTTTTTTTGCACACTCAGGACATACACCTTCAAAGGTAATATGTTGACCTGTAATTTGGTACTCGCTACCTTGATCCGCAATCGTTTTAATAGCTTGCAAATCGATACCCATCATATCTTCTACCTTATTGCAACGAACACAACGGATATGAGAGTGAGCTTCTGTGTCCCAATCGTAATGAGCGCGCTCATCACCAACTTCTAAAATTTTTACAAGACCGATTTTTTCAAAAATCTCCATCGTCTTATACACTGTAGCCAAGCTCATGCTTGGATGTTCAGGGCGCAACGTATGATACAACATCTCTGCTGTTGGATGATCATGATGACCACGCAATGCATCATAAATCGCAATACGTTGTGGGGTTACTTTAAACCCTTGGCTACGCAAAATTTGTGCGATATCCATAATAATCTACCTTTCTCCACTTGGAAATCTATAAGGCATAGGTCATTATCGACCATTTACAAGAAATAATTATTATTTATTATATCAAAATTCTCAATACTTATCAAGATAGATAGTATTAACTATTAAGTAATAAAAAATGTGGATTGCCCGAAAACAATCCACATTCTATTAGTCTTTAAAGTAAGGTTTGAAACCTTCACCTTGATGACGAGGTTTTCTGTCACCACGTGGACGATCAGATCTACGATCATCTCTGCGGCGGTCATCACGACGTTCACCTCTACGGTCATCGCGGCTGCGACGAGGGCGATCATCGCGACGACGATCACCGTCACGGCGGCGATCACCATCTCTACGACGGTCACCATCACGACGGCGGCGGTCACTACGTCCACCTTCACGGCGACGGCGTACGCGCAATGGTTTTTCTTCTGTAATATTTACAGGAGTTGTATCTGGTTCTTTTGTTAACAATTTAAGAGCTGCTGCCAACAGTGTTACGGAATCTGTATCATTCAACAATTCCTCTGCACTTGTTTTGAATGGCGCTAATGCTTCTAAATTATCTGTCATTTCAACGAGGCTTTCAATTGCCAAACGTTGTTGACCTTCAAGAACTTCACCTAAGGAAGGTGCACGGCGGCGTGCGATTTTACGTTTTGTTAAACGCTCGATAGCATGTAAATGCTCCATTTCACGAGGGATAACGAACGTGAAAGCTTGACCAGCTTTACCGGCACGGCCTGTACGACCTACGCGGTGCGTGTAGCTTTCAGGATCTTGAGGCATATCGTAGTTATATACGTGAGATACGCCAGAAATATCAAGACCACGAGCTGCCACATCAGTAGCCACGAGAATATCGATGGTACCTTCGCGGAATTGACGAATTACGCTGTCCCGTTTTTGTTGAGACAAATCGCCATGGATGCCTTCCGCCATGTAACCACGTTTTTTAAGACCTTCAGTTACTTCATCAACACGACGTTTTGTACGTGTGAAGATAATAGCAAGTTCAGGTGTTTGGATATCGAACAAGCGGCAAAGAACATCGAATTTTTGACGGTCTTGCACTTCGATATAATATTGTTCAATTAAGTCCATCGTAACTTGAGTCGGTTTCATACGAATCAATGTTGGCTCTGTCAAATATGTTTCAGCTAATTGTTGGATAGCTTTAGGCATAGTTGCAGAGAACAACAATGTTTGATGGTCTTCTGGGATAGCACCCAAGATTTTATTGATATCATCAACAAAGCCCATGTTTAACATTTCGTCGGCTTCGTCCAATACCACAACTTTCACATGGTCAAAGTGGATAGAACCACGATCCATATGGTCCATCAATCGGCCTGGAGTGGCAACGATGATTTGTGGATTTTTTTTCAAGGCACGGAACTGACGATTAATATCTTGACCACCATAGATAGGTAGTGCTGTGATATTCGTGTATTGAGCCATTTTGTTAAGCTCTTCAGCTACTTGGATAGCTAATTCTCGTGTAGGGGATAAAATAACTACTTGAACGTGACGCTCATTCCCGTCTACGCGTTCCAATACAGGCAAGCCAAATGCTGCTGTCTTACCAGTACCTGTTTGAGCTTGACCGATCATGTCTTTACCGCTCATGGCTACTGGGATAGCTTCCTGTTGAATTGGCGTAGGCTCTTCAAAGCCCATATCGTTTAACGCTCTTAGAACAGGTTCGCTAATCATTAATTGTTCAAATTTTTCTAACATCTAAATGTGTTTCCTCCTATCGCGCACGAATTATGCGCGTTAGAATAGTATATCATATTTCGAAAGTGAGCGCTATTAAATTAATAACCATTTTAAAGTATATACTTACTACTTAAAGAATATATCTTTAAACGCATAAGCAGAGCCTACAGCACCGAATAATATTGAAACAATAGCAATTATCCCACGTTTATAATATAAACTGTCTCTCTTTTGAAAAAATCCTGTACACATTATCAAAAGCACGAAGAATCCCCAAGCCCCACCAAAACGTGACACAAACTCATAATCTTTATAGACTAAAAAGTTAAGGTTTAGTAGTAATATACTTATAATGGCAATTATAGATAAATACCTAGTTAAATTACCAAAAAAGCTCTATGTCTTTTGATATATTCATATTCTTCATCAATGACACGTTTACTAATCTCAAGTTTATATAACCCTATGGATAACGACATAGATATGAAAATCCAAAAATATCCTAACATTTCAAGTTTTTTCATTCTTCACCAGTCTCTTTTACAATACATGCTTAGATGTTCTTAATTATAGCACACGGCAGATCTACACTTATAAGATACTGATTTCCTATATTATGCACAAAAGGGGCACCTTCTTCGAGGTGCCTCATTGTTACAGTTTATTGGAGAATTGTATGGTATTAATCAACTATATAAGTAAAAAAATATGTTTTAGGTATAATATGATTAAAAGAACGTACTTCAAAATACCGCCAATAATTAAGCAATGCCTGTTAAGCAATTACGATTTAATGAACTTTCTAAAGTAGTATAAAAGGAATACCAATGAAACCATTTACTCTTAAAAGATTTGTATTACTACCGTTGATTGTACTATCCCTCATACTAACAACGGGTTGTCATCTTCTATCACATTACAGTGAAGATGAGGTACAACAATATATAAACAAGGATTATCCTAATCTAACATATCAGTTGGAGGCACAAAGAAACAATACATGGCAAGTCACTTTTGATAAGTATCCCCAAATACCAGTTGAAATATCTGAAGTCATGCACACCTCTGCACCTGTTGTACCACAAGTTGATCGAATACTGATAACCAACATTCCGTTGATAACAGCATTTCCATTAATGAAAAACTATCTAACGGCAGAGGAGTTATCCTATGCCACATATGATACATCTTCTTTGTATATTGAAATGACTATCCCTTATTCAGCCATACAAAACCAAGATATAACAAATTTTTACAATCGCATGGATCAATTCTGCAAAGAATATGCTAAAACATATCCAGATTTCAAAAAAGAGATATATATTAGAGTCATCATAAAACCATCTGATGGTTCTGATTCGCCGGAAGAATATCGAAGAGTATTCCGTTTATCCCACTATTAATAAAACAGGTGTCTCCTAAGAGGCACCTGTTTCATTTATGAAACGATATTGCCATTTGATATTCTAGAAATATTATATGTGACATCATTTCACACTATCATCAACAATTCTTATAATCCTCCTAAAGAAATCATATCCACCATTTATATAATCGCCCATTCCTACTTCCCTATCTTGAAAATATGGTGAAATAGGAAGATATCCCCACACAACACCTAATCCTCCACATAAATTGCGGCCACCATCTCCACCTTTATAGGAAAACACATCATTATCATATACAATTTCTCTACAATACGGATCGTCACCTATAACAAGGCCAAAAAAGTTTTCTTTTTCTAACGTATAATCTCCATCATTATCCATCCATTCCATATGCTTTAAATTCATAGAGAAATCTATATTGTTTCCCCATGGAAAGATAGTTCTACACCCCTTGCCAGCTAAATACTCCCACTCTCTTTGTGTAGGCAAAGAATATCTATTATCTTTTATATCCTGTAAAAGCTTCTTAAATTTTGTTTCTTCATAAAGTTTGCCACACCAATTGCTATCATCTGTTTTATATAAACAAACAGTGTTGTGCACCATCACTTCAGAAACACCTTTTTCCTCGGCTTTTTTTATCATGTTTTGCCATTCTTTATTTTGTGTAAGCATATCATCTGGAATAAGACTCCAGCAGGTCTCACTATACTCTTTTTGTACCAATAATGGATGGATTACAAACTCATCTTCTTGAGTAAAATTATGTTTAAAATACGTTTCTATGTTGGATAGTACCTCTTCATCTTCTAGTGTTTCGCTAATCTTAGTTTGAACATCGTCTTCACTAAAGATTTCCTCTTCATATCCCTCGACAAATGGATAGGCAAGCTCCGCTAAATTTTCATCATTAAAAATATCCTGAAATGGTTTATTTTTAAAATCAAACCCTAACGTAACAGTATCTCCAGGAACAAATACAAATTCTATACCATCATGTGAACGATATACCGCCGTATATGTGGATTTTCCAAAGGCAGTAAATTCTTTAAAGCATATTAATTCTAAATTATATATTTTTCCAATCTTATTTAATAATTCCATTCTATCGCTAGTAGATAACAAATCATATTGAGGATTATACAATTTTTTGATGGGAATAGGATTCATTAATTTGATACTCCTTATTTTTATCTAGTACAAATATTCTTCACTATGCATTTACTCTATTTACTTAAGTATTGCCTTAAGGTTTGATTTTCTAATGGCCCTAATTGTAGCGCCTTCCTATTTTTAATCGCATCAATAGCTAATGCTTCAAAAGTATCTTTATCAAAATCAGAAAACTCATTAAAGGAATTAAACACTCTCTTAAAATTCATAATAGCCCTCTCTAAACAACACGATTTTATATGGCTACAATTATAGCATACCGTATCCTTTCACAGATAATAAGCTATTGTTAACCACAAAAGAGGCACCTCCAAGGAGGTGCCTCATTGTTATAGTTTATAGGAGAGTTGAAGTTTTTATTAATCTAAAGTCGTAGAAACCAGATGGTTTATCGCTCAAGTTAATAATGATGTTTTTCATTTGAGTGTAGTGCTCAAGGATAACTTTGTGAGTTTCACGGCCGATACCAGATTGTTTGTAACCACCAAATGGTGCGCCTGCTGGAATGGAGTTATATGTATTTACCCACATACGACCTGTTTCGATTGCTCGAGCTACGCGGATTGCACGGTTGAGGTTTTGTGTAAATACGCCACCACCAAGACCGTATAAGCTGTCATTAGCTTGTTCGATCACTTCTTCTTCGCTGTGGAATTTAATTACAACAGCTACAGGGCCGAAGATTTCTTCGCGAGCTACGCGCATATCGTTTGTAGCATCTACGATAAGTGTAGGTCTAATGAAGCAACCTTTACCAAGTTCGCCGTCAGTAACGCGTACGCCACCAGCTGCAATGCGAGCGCCTTCTTCTTTAGCAAGATCTACATAGCTAAGTACTTTCTCAACTTGTGCTTCGTAAATCAAGGAACCAAGTTGTGTAGATTCTTCCCAAGGTAAACCAACTTTTACTTTATCAAATAAAGCGGAAAGTTCAGCTACGAATTTATCATAAATTGTATCTTGTACGAAGATACGAGAACCTGCGCAGCATACTTGACCTTGGTTGAAGAGGATGCCGAGCATTGCCCCATCAAGAGCTTGTTTCCAGTTTGCATCTTCAAAGAAGATATTCGCAGATTTACCACCTAATTCCAATGTAGCTGGAATCAAGCGTTCAGATGCTGCTTTATATACATCAAGACCTACTTCTGTAGAGCCTGTGAAAGCAAGTTTGCTGAAGCCAGGATGATCAAGGATATATTGACCAGATTTAGAGCCTTTACCAGTTACGATATTTACAACGCCTGGAGGCAAGATTTCTTTCAAAATATCGCCTAATACTAAAAGGCTAAGGGATGTATGGCTAGAAGGTTTGATAACAACTGTACAACCTGCTGCAAGAGCTGGTGCCAATTTCCAAGCAGCCATTAGGAATGGGAAGTTCCAAGGCACGACTTGACCTACAACGCCAATCGGTTCACGAACGATGAGGCTCAAGGTATTTTCATCAAATACTTGTGCGGACCCTTCTTCGGAACGAAGCACACCAGCGAAGTAACGGAAATGGTCAGCACCAAGTGGAATATCTACGTTCAAAGTTTCACGGATTGGTTTACCATTGTCATATGTTTCAACTTGTGCCAAGTACTCTTTGTGAGCATCAATAGCGTCAGCAATTTTTAACAAGTAATCAGCGCGTTCTACTTTGAGATACTGTTTTCCAAGTTTTAAAAGCTTCTGTTGCAGCGTCTACCGCTTTATCAACATCGTCTTTCGTAGCCTCTGCACAGATAGCGAGTTGTTCGCCATTAGCAGGGTTATATACATTAAATTCAGCGCCGTCAGATGCAGCTACCCATTCATTATTAATTAAAAGTCCATATCTTTCTTTAAGGTTCAAGCTCATAGCATTACCTCCTATTTAGGAACATATATTGAGGAAGATCTCCTCTGTAATTTCATCATACGCCTTTATATCTAAATTTTTCAATAAGGTATATCGTTTTCGATATATCTATTCTGCATGATTATACATAGTTTTAAGTTATATAGAAAAACCGCACCCTCTAAAAATCTATAGAGAGTGCGGTTTTGTGTACAATGACTTTTAGTCAAGAGTGTTTCTCAATAATACAATCCAATTGATACTAATTGTTTTGTCGACCACCATTGTTGCGGTTATTGTTTACGGTTATTGTTACGATCGTTGTTTCGGCGTTGTCCGTTGTTATTTCTGTTTCGGTTATTATCGTTATTCTTTGGCTTTTCTGGTTGTAATGCTTTTACAGATAAACCGATACGATTGCGTTTTACATCAACAGAAATAATTTGAGCTTCAATGATATCGCCTACAGCCAGCACATCAGATGGATGTTGACGGCTATTGCATAATTCGCTGCGATGCAAAAGACCATTAGTTTTTAAGCCAAAATCTACGAAGGCACCAAAGTCAACTACGTTGTGAACTGTACCTTTTACAACAGTACCAACCTTGATATCTTCAAGGCTTACCACGTGTTTTCTAGTAAGTGGTGCTGGCAAATCTTCACGAGGGTCGCGACCTGGTTTTGCCAAAGCAGCTAGAATATCTCGTACAGTTGGTACACCCGCATCAAGTTTTGCAGCCATTTTTCCGGCATCTACAAGCGGTAATTTCACTTGTAATGCTTCTAGTTGCGCTTTATCTTGCAAATCTTTCAAGGTAAATCCTAATTCACCAATAATGCGTTCTGCCAATTCATAAGACTCAGGATGGACAGATGTATTATCTAGTGGATTTTTACCGTGTTGTAAGCGAAGGAAGCCCGCACATTGTGTGAACGCCGCAGGACCTAAGCGAGGTACTTTCAACAATTCTTTACGGCTTTTAAATACACCATTCTCTTGACGATATGCAACGATGTTTTTAGCCACGGTGCTAGAAATACCTGCAATATGTTGCAAAATAGCTGGAGATGCCGTATTGAGTTCTACCCCAACGTGGTTTACTACAGTTTCAACGACTTGATCTAACGTATGAGTCAATTGTTTTTGGTTTACGTCATGTTGGTATTGACCTACGCCGATAGATTTAGGATCAATCTTAACAGATTCAGCCAATGGATCTTGTACACGCCGTGCAATGGATACGGCACCGCGTATGGTTACGTCTAAATCGGGTAATTCATCGATAGCCAATTTAGAAGCAGAATATACAGATGCGCCTGCTTCATTAGTGATAATGTAGTGGCAATCTAATTTTTCCTCTTCAATCATGGTGGAAGCAAACTGCTCTGTTTCATAGGATGCAGTACCATTACCAATAGATAAGAGAGTAACTTTGAACTTACGGATTTTATCAGCCAATACCTTCTGCGCTTCTTTGCGAAGCTTTTCACTATTCGTTAAATAGTAGGCACCGTAATCTAGCACATTACCTTGTTGGTCGATGATAGCCATCTTACAACCTGTACGGTAACCAGGGTCAAGACCCATGATAACGTGACCAGCCAAAGGCGGTTGTAACAATAGGTTCTTAAGGTTTACACCAAACACCTTGATAGCTTGCTCGTCCGCATTTTCTGTCAACTCATTGCGTATATCACGCTCTAGAGCAGGGAAAATTAGACGTTTGTACGCATCGGCTACTGCAGCTGCTTTATAGTCTGCGAATATGGATTTTGGATTTTTCTCTAACTTTTGCACCATGTAAGCAACATAGGTATCACCTGGTACAGTAAGGGCTAATTTCAAAGCCCCTGATTTTTCACCACGGTTAACCGCCAAGATACGGTGAGATGGCATTTGACGAACCGGTTCAGCATATTCTGCGTATTGCAAGAACTGTTGTTGTACCTCTTCATCACCAGTCAACTCAGCTTGAATAAAGCCTTCGTTCCACATCTTTTTACGCAAGTAAGCACGGAAGTCAGCACTATCACTAACAATTTCCGCTACGATATCAGAAGCACCTTGAATAGCATCCTCTGGGGTGGGCACCTCTTCCGTTACAAATTCTTTAGCAATCTCTAAAGGATCACCAGCGGTAACTGTATCGTTAAGGATCATTTCCGCCAACGGCTCCAAACCACGTTCACGGGCAATCATCGCACGAGTACGTTTCTTAGGACGGTACGGTAAATAGAGATCCTCTAACTCTTGAAGCTTTGTGGCGGCTTCTAAGGATTTCATCAACTCGTCGGTCATCTTTTCTTGCTCTGTAATAGATGCAATGATTTCTTGGCGACGTGTTTCCAAGTTGCGCAAGTATTTAATGCGTTCTTCAATGGTACGCAATTGCTCATCTTGCAATTCGCCCGTTACCTCTTTACGGTAACGCGCAATAAATGGCACCGTATTGCCTTCGTCTAATAATTCTACGGCAGCTTGCACCTGCTTTGGCTTAACATTTAATTCACTGCCAATAATGGCAAACATTCTTTCACTCATTTAGATGCCTTTCTGCGATAGGTTACAAAACGATGAGGATATTTGTTCTTTTCATCCACCGTGCCGTCTACTACGGATTCAATGGTGAAAGCCTCCTCTGGGAACTCTGGGAAAAATGCATCCCCTTCAAATTCATGGTCTACTTCTGTAATGTACATCGTATCCACGTAAGGCAAGAAAGCCTCGTATACTTGAGCACCACCGATGACATAGGCCGCATCAAGAGCACGTGCCGCTTCTGCAGCCGCCTCAGGACTATGGAATATCTTAACCCCTTCTGGCGCATCAAAGCCCTTATCCCGAGTAATCACCCAGTGCTCACGATTTGGCAACAGGAACGGCAAACTTTCAAAGGTCTTACGTCCCATAATGATGACATGACCTGTAGTTTTTTCTTTAAAGAATTTCAAATCATTCGGCAAGTGCCAAATCAAGGTATTATCTTTACCGATCACACGATTATGTGCTACGGCTACGATTAATGCTAACATACCGGCCTCTTTCAGTTAATACTATATGGCAACAGTCATACATATGATTCCATTTAGCTATGGACATGAACTCAGTTCTATACAGCAACAGTCATGGACAACTTTACCCTAGATGTTCATACCCGTCTAATGTAACGTCCTCTGGTGTGAAAGTCATAGAAGTCTTTTTATCTCAGGATTCACAATAATTTTTTTGGAGCTGGCAACGCTTGATTGCGACGTGCTAATTGCTCGCGCAATGCTTCTACATGGTTTTCATAGACATGAGCATTGTTGATAACATGAGTAAATTTACCAGGTTTAGAGACCTGTTACTTGAGCGATCATGCATTGTAACGCTGCATATTGAGCGGTATTGAAACGGAACGCCAAGGCCCATATCGCCACTGCGTTGGATGAGCATGCAGTTCAAGTGACCATCAGCTACATCCCATAGTGTTTCATACGCACATGGTTGCAATGCCATATCATCTAAATCTTCAATATTCCATAAAGTGACAATCATACGACGGCTATCAGGATCTTCCTTGATAGTCTTGATGAGATTATCAAGTTGTTTGTACTTTGCAATTTGGTAACCATAGGCCTTACCAATGGTACCATCTTCACGCATCCACTCATCCCATACGCGCACGTTCATTTCTTGTAATTTGCGTACATCGTTAGATTGCATTTGCCAAATCCATAACAATTCTTTTACCGCTGTTTTGAAAGCTACAAATTTTGTAGTCAAAATTGGAAATTCCTCTTGCAAGTCAAATTGCATAATTTGATGTGGCAATTTATAGGTTGCAACGCCTGTACGATTTTGACCATACGTGCCGTGCTCTAAAATATTTTCAATAATACCGAGGTATTGTGTATCTGCTAGACTCATATATCCCCCTAAATCTATGTATAATACGTCGAATAATACTAACCTATATCTTACAATATATAGTACTATCATACTAAAAAATACATAGTACTACCATATATACAGTAAAATTTATTATCCCTTATATTCTGCAATGGCCTGTAAAAAGCTGAGGCCATATTTTTTCAATTTTGCTTCCCCTACACCCTTAACATTGCCAAACTCACCTAATGTAGTTGGTCGTAAATTGGCTAGGTCAATAAGTACTGTATCAGGGAAGATAAGATAAGGTCGAAGCCCTGCCGCTTCGGCTAAGCGCTTACGATGTTGTCGTAAATGTTCAAATAAACCACCTGCCCCAGAACTAGATTTACCTCGTGATGTAGTAGACGTAGACCGACTAGTTCGAGATGGTACAGACACATGTTGTCTAATTTCCTCCACCTCTTTATGCCCACCGAGGACCTCCTCAGCGCCAGCCGTCAAGGATAGCACAGGATACTTTACCTGAAGAACTACGCAAATAACCAGAAGCTACAAATTGTTGGATGAGCCCTTTAATAGATTTCTCGTCTACATTACTTAGTAAACCAAATACAGGGAGCGCATCGTGGCCTGCTCGCATAATGCGGTCAGTTCGCTCACCGCGCACGATAGAGGTAATCATAGAGGCACCATAGCGTTCATCAGTGCCCATAATAGCACGGAATATGGCCTTTCGCCTCTTTTGTTACATTGACCTTATCACCGGAGCCTTTACAGGAACTACAATTATCGCAACTAGTCCAAACTGGTGCTTTCACCAAAATAGTTAAGCATATATTTACGTAAACAATTACTGCAGAAACAGTAGTCAATCATAGACTGCAACTTGCGGAGTTCCACCTCTTGTCGCTCAGGCGTCTCGATGGACTGTTCAATCAAATACTTGTGAACCTGTACATCCTGCCCACTGTAGAGCAAGATGCATTCTGCAGGAGCACCCATCGCGACCTGCACGGCCCGCCTCTTGATAGTAAGACTCCATGTTGCGCGGCATTTGGTAATGCAACACATAGCGCACATTACTCTTGTCGATGCCCATCCCAAAGGCATTAGTAGCCACCATGACCTGCAGTTTATCATCTGCATAAGCGTTTTGCATCTCACGGCGCACCTCATCGCTGAGACCTCCCATGATAATGGCCCACCTTAATGCCTGCACGGGTTAGATTTTCATACACTCTATCTACATCCTTACGCGTCGCACAATAGATAATACCATTTTCGTTGATCATGTTGGCGCACATAGTGAACCACATAATCCATGCGCTTTGGTGTACGGATGACAGAGAAGGATAAATTAGGTCGATCAAAGCCCGTTACGTACACATTAGCCTTGTCTAATCCTAATAGTTTTTTAATATCATTTTCTACATATTTCGTAGCCGTCGCCGTGAAAGCCCCTACAATAGGTCTTTTAGGCAGTGAGTTGAGCCACTCACCGATGAGGCGATAGGACGGTCTAAAGTCATGGCCCCACTCAGAGATACAATGAGCCTCATCCACAATGACTTGAGCTATAGGCAACGCTCTTAGCACATTACAGAAGAAATTAGAACCTAGTCGCTCCGGCGCAATATATAAGAGTTTGATCTTTACCGCTACGCACTTCGTACATCGTTTTATTAAACTCCGCTTGCGTAAGGGTACTATTGATGAGCGCCGCTGGATATGTTCTGCACTAATAGACCATCTACTTGGTCTTTCATAAGAGAAATAAGTGGTGAGAATACAATCGTTAGCCCCGCCTTACAGAGTGCAGGTATCTGAAAACAGATAGACTTACCAGCCCCCGTCGGCATGATACCGATTACATCTTCATTGCGTAATAAGGAGGCAATGGGAGCCTCTTGAGCCGGTCTAAAGGAGGTATACCCAAAGTAAGTTTCTAACATGCGTAGTGCTTGTTGTTTTGTCACAACTGGTTGTTTTAGATTTTCTTGTTTTCTTGTCCCCTGTTGATCCATGAGTACCTCCTTTCACGTGTCATTTTTCCATTCTATTATTTTATCATATTTCGAGTATTTTCGGTTTATTAGTATATATGATTTATAGGTTAACCGTCTAATGCCCAAGATGAAAGTATATGCTTAAAATTCGTATAGAAATCAATAGAATCTCACAAAATTTTTACACTCTAAAGTGCTAATATATGATACAATAAGAATTATTTATAATACTATAGAATGAAAATTTAACCTAAAATTTAACCTAAGGAGGTTTTATATAGTCATGACACAAGACAACTTAATGATTATTATCGCCTTTGCCTTATACCTAGGACTCATGATGTATATCGGGGTCTACTACTATCGCAAATCGAACAGCATCGGTGATTATATCCTCGGTGGCCGACAACTAGGTCCATGGATTACAGCGCTTAGCGCGGAGGCCTCTGATATGAGTGGTTGGATGCTTATGGGTGTTCCAGGCCTCGCGTATACAACGGGGATTTCAGGAGTATGGATTGCCGTAGGCCTTACGTTAGGGACTTGGGCAAACTGGAAATTCGTTTCTAGACGCTTGCGTAACCATACAGAGGTAGCTAGCGATAGCCTTACCTTACCGGATTATTTGAAAAATCGTTTCCACGATCAATCCCATTCGGTAGCCGTTATCTCAGCCCTATTCATCTTGATTTTCTTCTTGATTTATACATCATCAGGCTTTGTGGCAGGGGGCAAGTTATTCAATACCATCTTCGGTCTTGATTATACCGTATCCCTCTTCATCACCGCAGGCATCGTCGTATTCTACACCTTCCTCGGTGGTTTCCTCGCTGTATCTTGGACGGACTGTATTCAAGGGGCATTGATGTTCTTTGCCATCTTAGCAGTACCGATTACAGCAGCCATGTTCATGGGCGGCCCTGTAGAAACATTCCAGCTCATCCAACAGGAGTTTCCTCAAGGTCTTAACTTATTTGGTAATCCATCCGATTGGTTCACTTGGGCTATCGGCTTAATCTCCTCTCTCGGTTGGGGTCTAGGTTACTTTGGTCAACCCCATATTCTCGTAAGATTCATGGCCATATCCGATGCTAAAGAGTTAAAAAAATCTACGAAATATCGCCATGGTATGGGTTATCTTATCCCTTATGGCAGCTATCGCAGTAGGCCTCATCGGTCACGTATACATGTTGCCAGATAAATTGGTAGGTACTGATGCGGAAACAGTGTTCCTCATCATGACAGAACGTCTCTTTACTCCATTTGTAGCAGGTCTCATTTGGTCTGCTGTACTCGCAGCTATCATGAGTACTGCATCTGCACAATTGTTAGTAACAGCCTCCGCTATTGCTAATGACTTCTATGCAAATATCATTCATCCTAAAGCAGGCGATAAGGAGCTTGTACTAGTAAGCCGTATCGTAGTACTTATCGTAGCATTGATTGCCATCTATATGGCAATGGATCCAGATAGCTACATCTTTAACAATGGTTGCCTATGCATGGGCAGGCTTTGGTGCTGCCTTTGGTCCAGCTATCTTGTTCTCCTTGTTCTGGAAGCGAATGACACGTCATGGCTGTATCGCTGGTATCGTAGTTGGTGGTTTAACAGTACTGATTTGGAAACAATTTGAATTCCTTGGTCTATACGAAATCGTACCAGGCTTCCTCTTCTCTTCCATCGCGATTTACGTGGTGAGTATCATGGATAAGTTACCGCCTCGTCCAGTTCTTAAGGACTATAAAGAAGCAGAGAAAATGCACGTCCTATAAAACAGAACACATAAAAATAGAGCTAGTTGATTCAACGATCAACTAGCTCTTTTATTATGAATATTGTTGTAAGCCTTCTTTTATAGCTTCCTTCACTTCAGTCACCAAGGATGCTGGTGAAAGTACTTTTACACTTTGCATATATTGGAGAGCCCAATATTTAAAAGCGTGATGATTTACACGTACGCGACATACCACATCATCAGGTGTTACATCACTAAATTCCACATTACCATCGAACCAATCTAAGATTTGATTTACGATAGAACGTTTTGCTTTAAAGCTCACCATAATGGATTCACCACCGAACATATAAATATGCTCTTTTACGTATTGAGACACATTAAAGGTGCGTTGCTGTTGGTATCCCTTTATCTCCCGTAAAGGTTTTCTCCGTTCGCTTAGCACCGTAATATGTGCAATACGATCGACGCGCAATGTAGACATGTCGTCATAATTTTCGTGGTTCCCAACTAGGTAATAGTGTCCCCGATTCATTACTAGTTGGAATGGATTAAATACATATTTCCGTTCCTTGTTATCTGGACCAAGATTGATATGTAAACGCTTATCCACGTCAGGTTGGCAATAGGCCAACGAAATTTTTCTCCCCTTTTGTATCGCTTCTTCTATGAGATCAATGTTAAGGAATAAGTCCTGGCTCCTATGAAGGTAACCTGTAGCACTTTCAATATCAATACCATGTGGCTTGAAATGAGAGCTGCCCAGTTTAGCTACACGACTAATTAAATCCTTACGTTGAGATGCTGTAATATGACGAGAAGCCAACACACCATCAATCAATAATCGCAATTCCGAATCTTCAAAAGTATGAATCATGTAGAAATCGGTACGGCGAATAGTGCCATCTGCTCCCACGGCTGACTCTTCACATTGAATACCAAAATCACCAGATTCATATAAATCATTTAAATGACGGCCTAAGGTCTTCCGATCCACGGACACCTCGTACCGCTCAGCTAATATACTGCGGATCTCCTCTTGAGATAAAGTATGATTAGCATCTGTTTCACTTTTCAGGATTTCTAGTATGTATACTAGAACTGCCTTCTTAGATGCCATAAAAGACTCCTTTTACAAATAATACAATTAGTACAACTAATACAATTTATATAATCATCCACAACACACCGGATGATGTTCACAAAAATACCCATACATAGTATACCATACTTTTCATATATGGTTCATTTATTTCTCATTAATTTTATCGATTTACTATACTTTTTTTAGCAAGATTAAATAACTAAATGTAATAATTATTAAATAATTCTAAACTCAATTATAAAAACAAAACCCGTTAACACTTTTTTTACATATAAATGTTATAAGTATAACGGGTTTTAATTTTCACCATGAAGTTAATATGAATGATTTTTTTAAAGCTCAAAATCCTAATACATTGTCAGTCCCTATTAAGAAATACCATCTGTTTTCTTATTTCTAAGGAAACCTAGATCTCCCATGCGCTTTGTCAGCTCATTATAAAAGGCTTCTGCCATCGCATTTTGGTGCTTAGCAGTTTGCGATTTATCGGCACTAAAAATGGTATCTTTAATTTTTTTAGTTAAAGTAGATTTAGATTTTGGTTTATTCAACAACTCCATGAACATTAAATCTTCTTCAGAAATATCTCCAATAGCATCATTGAATGAATTCCCACCGTAAATATACTCACCGCCACCATCAGCTATGGCTTTCACTAAGTTTGTAAATCGTGCAGGTACATAGGATAGACCTTCCATGTACTCTTGCTTTTCTGGGAATGTTTTATAGAAACGAATACCACCGCGTACCATATGCTCTACTACAGCTTTATATAGACTGCATACAGCAGGTTCCAATTCATCATCAGATGCATTAGCCGCCTCATGAGCCGCTTTTAATATAGCTAATGCTTCAATCATGTTAAAGGTGCCACCATCCTTGATTAGTGCTTGGAAACGTATCTTTTACTAAGGTATTTTCAAACATTTCCAAAGCCTCTTCATCAAATAGAATTTGGAAGGTAAAGTTATTTATGGCAGTACGCACAGGAATTGTATTTACTTCAGCAGGATTCGATACAGCATAACTAATATCTTTCGCAGCACTTGCTTTACAGATAATAGACTTACGGAATGTCGTATCAAGCATAAAATCTAAATATTGCTCTTGATCTACTTGGCTGTTAGGCGCTAGTTGCTCAAGTTTGTCTGCAATGCTTTCATCATAAGTACGAACCATAGACAATGTAAGATCTGCATCCCCTACATAAGCGAGATTATTAGCCTTAAGATGATCATTAAATTGATAGAGATAGCAAGGATCATTATGAGGTTCTAAATGGTCATGACCTACATAATAATCGTCCTTTTGCATAACGGAGCGCAAGGCACTGAGGAATTTACTATTACGTTCTTTGAGATTATCGTAGTTAAGATTTGGGCACCTACCAAGCTACCCACAGTCTTACCACGCAATACCTTTTCCTTATGCGTAGATTCATCATGGCCACGATTAGCAAATAACATGAGCTGACGAACCTCTTCCATGGTATGCCAGCCTGGATAGGTATTATAAGATACGTAAGCAATACCATTATCAGCTAAATGATTAGAAATAATATCAAGCAATTTATCCTTCATTTCATCGCTGATCCAAGAGTAGAAGCCGTGCGCAATAATATAGTCAAAGGTTCCCATGGATTCATCAAAATTTAAGATATCCCCTTGTACTAAAGATACATTATCAAGTTTTGCATCCCCGATAATTTTATTCCCCTTCTCTACCTGGTCTTGTGAAAGTTCAATCCCTACAAAGGTCGCTTCAGGATTGTGAGCTGCTTGGGAAATGATATTACCACCATAGGTAGCACCTAATTCAAGGACACGCGCCATTTTAGCCGTTGGTGGCTTAAGACCTACAAGTGTACCATATGCCTCTAAATAGGCAGGTGTAGTAAAAGGAAATGGATAGGATTTATAGCCTAACTCTTTATATATCGTTTGTTGCATTTCTTCATTTGCCATTTGTGTATTATCCTTAGCCATATATACCTCTATATTTAATATTAGAATTATTCAAATATGTATTACTAACATTATGTATTGCTAGCATTATGCATAGCTACTTATCATTATACCAAATTCCAAATATATTACCTATGTTTCGAGCAGTTAATACGTAAATAATACAACAAAAAGAGGCACCCTCGAAAGGGTGCCTCATATAGTTATCAGTCGTTAAATAACGAATTATTTTACGTCTTCAAAACCTTTTTGTAAGCGAACATAGCTTAAGCGACGTTCTTTAGCGTCTTGTTCAGTTTTAGCGAACAATTCTTCTGCAACGTCTGGAGCTGCTTTAGCCAAGGAAGCGTAACGTACTTCACCTTTAAGGAAGTCTTGGAAGCTTTCAGTTGGTTCTTTGGAATCCAAGGAGAATGGATTTTTACCTTCTTCTTTAAGTTGAGGGTTGTATCTGTAAAGATCCCAGTAACCAGCTGCAACTGCTTTACGTTGTTCTTCTTGAGCTTTACCCATACCAGCTTTAATACCATGGTTGATACATGGGCTGTAAGCAATGATCAAGGATGGACCTGGATATGCTTCAGCTTCTGTAACAGCTTTCATCAATTGGTTTTTATCTGCGCCCATAGCTACTTGTGCTACGTATACATAACCATAAGACATAGCCATCATGCCAAGGTCTTTTTTCTTAGTACGTTTACCAGAAGCTGCGAATTGAGCAACTGCTGCTACGTTAGTGGATTTGGAAGCTTGACCACCAGTGTTGGAGTATACTTCAGTATCGAATACGAAGATGTTGATGTCTTCGCCAGAAGCTAATACATGGTCAACACCACCGAAACCGATATCGTATGCCCAGCCGTCACCACCGAAGATCCAGTGGGAACGTTTGATCAAGAATTGTTTTTTCTCAAGAAGTTCTTTCAACTCAGGAGTTGTAGCACCTTCAGCTTCGATAGCTGCTACTAAACGTTCGGAACGTTGACGAGTAGCCGCACCAAGGTTAGCGAATTCAAGCCATTGTTCTAAAGCTTCTTTCAATTCGCCAGTAGCAGTTTCAGCAGCTTTCGCAGCCACTTCTGCTAATTGTTGACGAACTTTCTTAACACCGATGTACATACCATAACCATACTCAGCATTGTCCTCGAACAAGGAGTTAGCCCAAGAAGGACCTTGACCTTGTTGGTTAGTTGTGTATGGAGATGCAGGCATGGAAGCACCCCAGATGGAGGAACAACCAGTTGCATTGGCAATCATCATGCGGTCGCCGAATAATTGAGTTAACAATTTAGCGTAAGGAGTTTCACCACAACCTGCGCAAGCACCGGAGAACTCGAACAATGGTTGTTCGAATTGAGAACCTTTAAGAGTCTCTTTATTCATAGGGTTTTCTTTTACAGGAAGGTTAACACCGTAATTCCAAGCTTCAGCTTGTTCAATTTCAGTGTCGATGGAAGTCATTACGATAGCTTTGCCTTTTGGAGATGGACAGATATCAACACAGTTACCGCAACCCAAGCAGTCTAATGGGGATACTGCGATACGGAATTGAAGATCTTTAGCGCCCATAGCAGGGATTGTATCGAAATGTTCTGGAGCCGCAGCCACTTCTGCTTCAGTTGCCAAGATTGGACGAATTGTAGCATGTGGACATACGAAGGAACATTGGTTACATTGGATACAGTTTTCTGGTAACCATTTTGGAACGAACAATGCAGGACCGCGTTTTTCGAATTTAGCAGTACCAGCAGGTAATGTACCGTCTTCGTAACCAGCGAATGTGGATACAGGAAGATCGTAACCAGCTTGAGCATTGATTGGTTGTGCAATGTTTTGAACGAAGGATGGGCAAGACTCACAACCAGGTTTTACTGTGTGGTTGCCTTCATCAACAGCGTTTTTCCAGTCAGCAGGAACATCTACTTTTACCAAAGCGTTAACGCCTTGATCGATAGCAGCATTGTTCATGTCAACGATATTTTGACCTTTTTTACCGTAAGAAGTTACTACGGATTCTTTAAGGTATTTAACAGCATCTTCAACAGGGATGATTTCAGTCAATTTGAAGAACGCAGCTTGAGTTACCATGTTGATACGACCGCCCAAACCGATTTCGGAAGCGATTTTCGCAGCATTGATGATGTAGAAGTTCAATTCTTTTTCTGCGATTTGACGACGTAGTTTAGCAGGTAAATGTTCGTCCAATTCTTCAGGAGACCAAGTACAGTTCAATAAGAATGTACCACCTTTTTTGATGCCGCGAATCAAGTCGTATTCATGTACGTAAGATTGACGGTGACATGCTACGAATTGAGGTTCAGTTACCAAGTAAGGTAAGTTGATTGGGTTTTTTTACCAAAAACGAAGGTGAGACATTGTTACGCCACCAGATTTTTTTGGAGTCGTAGTCGAAGTATGCTTGAGCATACATGTCAGTGTGGTCACCGATGATTTTGATAGCGGATTTATTCGCACCTACAGTACCGTCAGAACCGAAGCCCCAGAATTTACATTCAGTCAAACCAGGAGTTTCTACTTCTACGCCTTCAGCACGATCTAAGGACAAGAATGTAACATCGTCATTGATACCCAATGTGAAGAATTTCTTGCCATTTTCAGCAGCTAAGTTATCGAATACAGCCACGATGTCTGCAGGGATAACGTCTTTGGAGCTCAAACCATAACGACCAGCGATAACTTTTACGTTACGGCCGCCGTCAACTACAGCTGCTTGTACGTCCAAGAACAATGGTTCAGCCAAAGCGCCTGGTTCTTTAGTACGGTCAAGAACTGCAATGCGTTCTACAGTTTGAGGAAGAGCTTTCAACAAACGATCTGTTGCGAATGGACGGAACAAGTGAACGTTGATGAAGCCTACTTTACGACCCAATTTGTTGAGGTAATCAACAGTGGATTGTACTACTTGAGCGGAAGAACCCATAGTAACGATTACGTCAGTTGCATCAGGAGCACCATAGTAGTTGAACAATTGGTAGTTAGTACCAGCCAATTTGTTAACTTCGTTCATATAATGTTCTACAACGTCTGGAAGTTCCAAGTAGAATTTGTTGGATGCTTCACGATGTTGGAAGTATACGTCAGGGTTTTCTGCAGTACCACGAGTTACAGGAGCATCTGGGTTCAAAGCATTTTTACGGAAAGCTTTAACAGCGTCCATGTCTACTAATGGTTTCAAATCTTCATAGTCCCAGATTTCGATTTTTTGAATTTCGTGGGATGTACGGAAACCGTCGAAGAAGTTGATGAAAGGTACGCGAGTTTTAATAGCTGTCAAGTGAGCTACTGCGGACAAGTCCATTACTTCTTGTACGGAGGATTCAGCTAGCATAGCGCAACCGGATGCACGAGCAGCCATAACGTCTTGATGGTCACCAAAGATAGACAAAGCATGTGCAGCCAATGCACGAGCAGCTACTTGGAATACACCTGGAAGTAATTCGCCTGCTACTTTGTATAAATTAGGAAGCATCAATAACAAACCTTGGGAAGATGTGAAAGTTGTTGTTAATGCGCCAGCTTGTAAGGAACCGTGGAATGCAGCAGCAGCGCCTGCTTCAGATTGCATTTCTACAACTTGAACAGTGTTGCCGAAGATGTTTTTACGACCAGCAGCAGACCATTCGTCAATGTGTTCTGGCATTGGGGAAGATGGAGTGATTGGGTAAATCGCAGCAACTTCTGTAAAACCATAAGAAACGTGAGCAGCCGCTTGGTTGCCGTCCATAGTTTTAAATTTACGACTCATGTGATTATTGCCTCCTTAAGCGTTTAGCAAAAATAGAACACTTGCTTAATCTATCATTATGTTTAGGAATAACAACCATTACAAACTTGCGTACATGAAAAAATAATGCAATAATATATATGTTATATATAATACGGCATTATGTGTGAACATACTTTTTTGTAATGGGCACAACCATAATTCCTAATATCATAACTTGATATAGCCCTATAAACTAATTATAACGTGCTGGGCCCTATCAACGCAACACATACAGTGACTGTCGCTTTGCCAATATTGCTATTCATGCTTTACATAAAGTAATAGCTAGTTGCATTCTAGTAATAACTATTCTCATTTAGTTAGGTCACTTCCTATAACCAAGTTTTATTTTTAGGGGGTTAATTATGGATTTTCATCATTTGAAATACTTCGTTGAAGTAGCTGATCAAAAAAGCTTCAGTAAGGCTGCGAGGAATTTACACATCTCCCAATCTGCTATCAGCCGTACTATTAAAGCTTTAGAAGACGAACTTGGTGTTGTTCTCTTCATGCGTAATGCTAAATCTGTAGAACTTACTGATGGGGGTACCATCTTCTTAACCCACGCTAAACGCGTTGTGTTTATGTTTGAACATCTAAAAACTGATTTTGAAAATGAATTTCGTTTGGAGCAAGGTTCCATCCGAATTGGTATTCCACCAATTACAGATGCACCAATCTTTGCCCAATTATTAGGGGAGTTCAAAAAAGTATATCCGCAAATTGAATTAGAGCTATATGAACAAGGTTCTAAAAAGGTTGAAATCAGCGTTCAAGAAGGTTTAATTGATATTGGTATCATCTGTACTAAACCAAACCCTAAAGAATTTGAGTCCTTCTACCTTACTAGTGACCCACTTTCCGTTATCATTCCAAATCCAGCCCTCTAGCGAAGGAAAAAGAAATTCGTTTAGAAATGTTAGCTGATGAATCCTTTGTATTGCACAAAGACGACTTCAACTTACATGACGAAATCATCAAAGCTTGTAAGCATACCGGTTTCCAACCGCATATCGTGTTTGAAACAAGTCAACGTGATCTTATGTTACAAACGGTTAGTGCAGACCTTGCCATCGCATTGTTACCATCTCGCCTCTGCCCTGAGGTAGGTGAAAACACTGAGGTTGGTTCCAAGGTTGTCGTAAGACCACTAGTGCCTGAAATCATTCATACCCTCTATGTTATTTGGAAAAAAGGTCATTACCTCTCCCACGCTTCTCGCTTGTGGTTAGACTTTGTAAATTCCAAATTACCATTACCTGGATTACAACTCGAGGATCGTCAATAATGAATAGAAACATCTGGGCTCGCAGCTAAATTGCGGGCCCTTTTGAAAGCTAAAGAAGCTCCTATGTGGGGCGTGATTATTGTGCTGGTTATTGTTATAATCTTCCAGCAAATACAAATTTCAGAATTACAATGGCGCGTCGATGAAGACCACGATGGCTCCACCACCGATAGCGTAGCAGGTCGCCTATACATCCTAGAAGGGATGGCTAATAAACATAGCGATCAATTAGACGAAAGTCTTTAAAAGTATTCGCCAACTCCAAAATGATGGTGCTAAGTACGACTGGGAGCTAAAACAACTGCAATGGTTACACCCAGAACTCAAAGTACAACCGCCAGAGGCCAATCCCACACCAATTCAAATCGACAGATTTAAATCTCGATATGAACCCTGGGAAAGTGCCCGATGTAACAAAATAAAAAAAGAGCTATACCTCATACATTCGCTACCATGTGAATGTATTAGAGATATAGCTCTTTTAATTTTGAAATTTGATTGAGGGACTACTTAGTCATCCTTATGTTCCATAGATTTTGGAAGTGTCAAAATCAATAGACCTGCAAGGAACATACATGCGCCCATTACGTAATAGCCTATTGCAAAGCTACCCGTATGACCATTGATAAAACCAAGCATATAAGGACCTACCCAGCCTCCCTATGTTACCGGAAGAATTAATAAGACCCCATTGCACCAGCTGCTGCTGCACCAGATAAGAATGTAGTCGGCATGGTCCACCATACACCCATACCACCGTAAACACCAACAGCAGTTAAACAGATGAATAACAAGCTAATTTCTGGAGATGGACTATGTGGTGTAGCAATAAAACCAAAGGTGCCAATAAACAAGGTTGTAGCAATATGCCAACGTTTTTCATTGCGCTTCTCAGAGGAGTGACCACAGTATACTTGCACAAGTAATGCAGCTGTCATTGGGATAGCAATAGACCAAGCTACCACACTTGGTGGCCAGCCAGATAAACTTTTAAGTACTTGAGGCATCCAGAAGCTAAAGCCCCAGAAGCCAATAATCCATAAGAAGTAAATTAAAGATAAAAGTAATACTTTAGGATCTCTTAAGGCTTGCCAAGTTGTATATTTCTTAACCTCTTGTTTTTTAGCTTCCTCTTTAGCTAATTCTTCTTTCATGTAAGCTTTCTCTGCATCACTTACCCAAGAAGCTTGTTCTGGCTTTTTCTTTCATCCAGAATGCAAAAATGAAAGCAAAAGATTACAGCAGGTAAAGCCTCTACGATGAAGAGTGTGCGCCACCCATGTAAGCCAAAGAATGTTGTATCAAGTAATATGCCAGCTAACGGACCACCAATGATATTAGAGAATAACAAAGATGTAAGCATTAAAGGAAATGGCCTTTGCTCGCTCCTTCGGTAAGAACCAATTAGGAATCAACAAGGAATATACTACTGGGATACAATGACGCTTCACATAAACCCTAGTAGGAATCGATATAAGTAAAACTCCCATACAGTAGTCATGGTCGTCATAAGGACACACACTATGCCCCAACTAAACATAATGCGTGCAATCCAAAGCATAGCATTACAACGTGCAGCGATCAAATGATGCAGGCACTTCAAAGAGAACATAGCCAATAAAGAAAATGCCGGCTCCCATACCGAATACCTCTGGTGTTAACCATGGTAAGTTTTCTTTCATCGTTAGACCTGCATAAGCAATATTTACGCGGTCCAAGAAGGCAATAATAGAAACAATAAATAATGGCAGGATTACATGCCACATACGTCGCCGTGTAAAATCCTTAACATCAATAGCCTCACTTCGAGACTCCGTTACAGATGAGTTCATACAATTCCTTTCTACTAACTAAGATATTACATACTATACTATCTTAAGAAAACAAAAGTCCCCTGTCAATGGAATTGTATAGAATATAGAAATAACAAATAAGAATAGCAAAATCAAAATCATAGCATCTAAAATAGAAAAGGTATATTCACAAAGAATGACTGTATAAAATAAAAAGCACTTTATGGTATAACTCTATCTCTATTACAAGATAACAAAATACTATAAAGTGCTTTCATATTAATTAGTACTAACAGGGTCATAATCAGCAGGTACAGGAGCAACGATACTTACAAAGATAACATCTTCTGTTCCAGTATTTTTTGCGCCATGACATTCACCCTTTTTAGATACTATAACTTGCCCCTTTGTAAAAGGCACCTCTGTATCAGGCGTTGGATAAAATACCCCCTTGCCTTGCAATATAACCCATATATCATCAGAGTTATGATGGTAATGCTTTGGTAAGGTTTGACCAGGTTTAATAACCCATACTGAACCACCTGTGGAATCAGTTTGATAAAATGGAGTCTTAACAGCTTTCTCTAGACTTTCAACTTTCACAAGTTCCATGTCAAAAACACGTTGATCATTCATAATGCTCACACCTTTCATCAATTACCAACTAGCGAGTGCCCGATGCATATTCGCCCAAATTAATATCTATAACAGTACGAACAGGTTGAATCAAGGAATCCTCATACTGAACCTTCCATTTAATATCTGGATTCAGATCTCCATTTTCTAAGCCGGCAATCGTTTGCCCGTCGTCAATAGGATTATCATGCTCAAAGATATAGTACAACACACTATACGCATGATTTACGATCTCATCGGGATTCATACCGTGAAAGTGGTACTGCAAATCAGGATAGAATAAGGTGCTCATACCTAACGTATCAACCATCATATCATCTGTGCCTTGAATGCTAAAATAACGCACATTTACGGCATAATAAATAAAACGAGTTACATTTTTATCTGGATGATTTTCAATGGTTTCACGACTTAAAAACTTACGAGATGGACCAAAGACAACGGCCTTGCAAGATGTATATAACTCCAATAGCGCATCTACATATTTTACGAGCATATCAGCTCGTTCGTTAGGCTCTAACCCTGAAGCTAACATATCGGTAGCAAATACTCTATATTGGCATTCATCTAATAACTCATCTACATTTGGACAATCCCACACCTGACTACGTTCAAAATCATCTAGTACAGGTTTATCGATTTTCTCACAATTCGTCACCATTAAGGTCGGTGAAATATCGGCATCATTATCTTCATAATGAACCTTATAATTTTGAGGTGCGAAACCAGCAGATTCAGCTCCATAACTAAAGCAATCAACAGGGCCTAAATGCTTTGTAAATACCTCTACCATTGTATCTCGAGTAGGCATATCACACTGCTTAGGCATTAATAACTCAACGAAAAACAAACCGCCAGGACGAACAGAGTTATCTGTTAGATCTTGTTTAAATACTTGGCTCATAGTCTCTCTTAAAATTAAAACATAAAGTGAAACATAGCTTCCCCCCTTATAGTATATCAAAGGTTTATAAGTATAACAAGCATTTAGATATATACCTACAGGTATTTTCGAGTATATGATGCAACGCAAAACACTCCCTACAAATCCGAAGATCATAGGGAGTATTTTGATTTTAATTATAGAGGTTTACGAACCACGTCGATGATAGAGCCATCGCGGTATTCTACGATTGCTACGATATCTTCGTCTTTGTCAGACACAGGAATGTCTTGTGGTTTACCTACTAAGTCAAATGCTAATTGTTGTAATTCTTCAATTGTGAAGATAGGCAAGTTGCTATCTTTGAAGCGTTCAATCAAATCAGTACGAGCTGGGTTGATTGCGATACCATATTCAGTAACAAGTACGTCAATGGAGGAGCCTGGTGTAATTACAGTAGCTACTTTATCACGGATCATTGGCAAGCGGCCACGGATCAATGGGCAAGTAATAACTGTGCATTTAGCACCTGCTGCTGTATCGGAGTGACCTCCAGAAGCGCCCATCAATACACCGTTGGAGTCAGTCATTACGTTTACGTTGAAATCAAGGTCGATTTCAGTAGCACCAAGGAATACTACGTCTAAGTAGTTAGTAGTGCAGTCTGTCCAAGGGTTAGCGTACATAGAAGCGGACATTTCGATATGTGCAGAGTTTTTATCCAAAGATGCTGCTGCAGTAGTATCGAATGTTTGAGTATCGTAGATAGCACGAATCAAACCTTCTTCAAGCATGCCAGTCAAGATACCAGTAGCACCACCGATAGCAAAGCCAGCTACTTCACCGCGTTTGCGAAGTTTTTCACCGATGAATTTCGCCACAGTCAATGGAGCACCACCAGCGCCCAATTGGAATACGAAACCGTCTTTAATGATACCAGCTTGGTCAAGGAATTCACCTGCCAATTCAGCAATTTTGATTTGGATAGGGTTTTTAGTGAAACCTACCGCACCAGAAGCGATACCTTCTGGATCACCAATGCTTTCAACCTCAACAACATAATCTACATCAGTTTGAGGAATTGCATAGTTGTGTACATAGTCAACTAAGTTATCAGTGATGATAACAGTTGTATCTGCATAGTGGGAGTCAACTTTAGCATAGCCAAGTGCGCCACATGCGGATTTGCCTGTACGACCAGTAGCATTACCACGTGGGTCAGCTGTAGGAGCACCCATGAAAGCTACGTCGATATGAACTTCGCCACATTCGATAGCACGAGCACGGCCACCATGGGAACGAATGATTACAGGGCGTTTCAATACGCCTGGGTTTTGTGTTAAGAATTTACCAAGACGATCGCGCAAGCCAGATGTTTCGATAGCTGTTACAGTGCCGTCTTGAATCATTTCTACTAAGAACTCATGGCATGGGGACAAGGAAGAAGACGCGATTGTAATGTCTTTAATACCTTTCGCTTGAACGCGTTCCATAACCATTTTCATTACATAGTCGCCATTGCGCAAAGTGATGGTGGAAAGACAATGTCATACCATCTTTTACGCCAGCTTTTTCGATTGCTTCGTCGATAGAAGCAAGAACTTTATTAGTACCCACACGACTCATGTGTACAGTTTTACCTGCGCGATGAGCTTTTGGTTCGATTGCGAATTCACCTTGGTATACTTCGCGACCTTCTAGTGCTGGGATATTTGTTGGGATATCGCGACCTACTTTATTTAACATCGTATTCTGCTCCTTCCTCTAATTCAACTTTAATACCTGCTGCACGTGCTTTATCAACAACGCGTTGAGCACGAACTACGATAGGACCATCGATCATTTTGCCATCTACAGCGATTACGCCTTTATTGTTGCGCAATGCATCTGCATAGCTGTTCAATACCTTAACGGAATGAGCGATTTCTTTTTCGTCAGGAGTGAATACTTCGTGGATAATTTTAATTTGGCTTGGGTGGATACAAGATTTGCCATCGTACCCCAAAGCTTTAATGAATTCAACTTCTTCGCGGAAACCTTGAGGATCTTTCACGTCGGAGAATACAGTATCGATTACGCGGATACCTGCTTCGCGTGCTGCATGAAGGATTGTTTGACGAGCGAACAACAATTCAACAGCTGGTTTGCTTTTACCAGTGCGAAGGTCAGCACGATAGTCTTCAGCGCCAAGAGCGATAGCAACTACGCGAGGGCCATGGCAGATTTCACGAACATTGTACAAGCCACGAACGGATTCGATAGCTACGATAATGTTGATGGTACCTTCTTCCCAACCGTTAGCTTTTTCTACTTCTTCAATTTTCTTCGCTACGATTTCAACTTCGGAAACGTCCTCAGTTTTAGGTAAACGAATCAAATCAGGTTTAGCAGGAACGATTACATCAAGATCATCATAACCATAAGGAGTTTGTGTAGGATGGTTGATACGAACCACTGTTTCACCGCGGAACTTACGGGATTTCAAAGCTTCTGCAGTTAAAAGACGAGCAGTGTCTTTTTCTGTTACAGCAACGGAATCTTCGATGTCGATCATGATGGAGTCAGCACCGTGAATGTCAGCACTGTTAATCATTTTAGGTGTATTACCAGGTACGAACATCATGGAACGAGACAAGCGTTTTTTAGCAGCCTCTGTTAATGGATTTGTTTTAACTTCTGGGAATGTTTTATCGTTAGCCATTATGCTTTGCTCCCCCTTTCCAATGCGCCTAATACGCGAGCTTTAATTGTGTAATCCCAAGCATTTTTATCTTGTACGATTACTTTCACGCCGTCAAAACCAGCTTCTTTTACTGTGTTCAAAACAACGGATTTAATTTGGTCGCCGTATTGGCGGATAACTTTGGATGTTAATTCGATTTCGATACCGCTAGCAATCGGTTCAACCGTTACTAATGCATCATTTTTTTCGTCGAAGCCTGCTTGAGCAGCTTTTACTAATTGTGCCATGTTGCATCCTTTCCTTGTGAAACATTTATAAAGTTCAAGTCTGTATAGGCTCGTCGCGAGAGCCCAGTACAGACGATGAATACTAACAATTAAATTCTAACACTCCATAGTGAAAGTTTCATATTACATGAAACCAGCGATTTCCACCAAGGAATACCAATTACGTAGTTCAATACTAAACATACTACTGCAATCACTAAACCAACTGTCCACCAGTCTTTTACATTGTTGTAACCAGCGGAGAAGATGATTGGACCAGGAGCAGCACCGTAGTGAGTTACGGAACCACCATAGGAGTTTGTACCGATCATGATGAATGCAAGTAATGTAGGATCGATGCCTGCGTTGATACCAACGATCAAGAATACTGGAAGCATCGCGGAGATGTATGCAGTACCAGATGCGAAGAAGTAACGAACAGCAACGGAAATAATAGAGATAAGGATAAGCATCATGAATGGATCTAAACCGAAGTTCATATGAGTTTCTAAGAATTTAGCCAACCATTCGAAGAATTTACCTTTAGTCAATGCAGAGGATAAGCCCAAGATGCCACCGAACCAAATCAATGTGTTCCAAGCAGCTTTAGTTTTGAGCAAGTCGTCCCAAGTAATAATGCCACATACGAAGGTAGCAATCATTGCTACAATAGCTACAGCTGTAGCGTCAATTTTGATACCAAATGTTGGGAGAATCCAACCAGTAATTGCAAGAAGCGCGATAGCGATAAGGCCTTTTTCGGACGCTTTCATAGGTCCTAATTCAGCCAAGCCATCTTCAGCAATTTTCTTGTTGTCGATTTCTTTTACTGTAGGGCGTTCATACATGTAGCCAATAATTGGAACAAGCATTAACATGATGAAACCTGGTACGAACATAGCTGCAGCCCATTGGCCCCAGTTTAAAGATACGCCTGTCAATTTAGTAATGAAATCAAGCGCCAATAAGTTTGGTGCCATTGCTGTAGCGAACAAGAAGGATGTTACCTTTGTTGCAAAGTAACCATTCTGTAAGAGGTAAGCGCCTGCTTTTTTAGCAGATTCGCCAGGATAAGAACCAACTGCTTCAGCGATGGACAAGTTGATTGGATATACGATACCAGCCGCACGAGCTGTGTTGGATGGTGTGGCAGGAGATAAGATTAAGTCAAGGAATGCCGTAACATAACCTAGACGAAGTGTAGTACTACCAAAAGCGCGAACCAAGTAGTACGCAATGCGGTGACCAAGGCCAGTTTTACCAAATGCAACGGATAAACCGAAAGGCTGCGAAGATCAACCATAATGCTGTATTGCTGTAACCAGCCAATACGTCTTTTGTATTGCTCAATAAAATAGAAGATGTAGCAACACCTAATAATACTGTAATAGGAACTGGGAATGGTTTTAATACCAAGCCCACGATAGTAGCTAAATAAATACCGAATAATTTCCATACTTGTGGTTTGAGGCCTTCTGGTGTGCCACCGAACCACATAAATGCGACGATGGCAGCCATAATGCCAATACGCCATAATTTGTCTTTCATGTGTGTCTTTCCCTTTCTTGAATAACTTAGGCATACATAAAATCATCTAGTCTTTAACAACGTAACAGCTCGCGACGTCTGTTACATCGATTAAGTCTACACTCATTATAAATGTTTAAAAGAATTATGAAAAATAGATTACCTTTATAGGGGTTATAAAAACTTTTATATCTATCAATCATACTTTTTATGCATTTTGAGCATAGTTTTGCAGCCCCAAATGAAAAAAATGCATGTATACGCCCTCAAAGGGGGTATACATGCACTTACATGGTACTGCTTTGCTCTTTCGAGATATCTTTATTATGGGCTATCATATCGAAAAAGTCCAATACTGAAATAGCATGGATAAACAGTTATAAAAGCTCATAGATATGCTCTATTGCAAGGATTCTTATGCTTTATATTCTCTAAAAATACTATTATCTACTACGGTATGTTCTTTGTAGTAATTGCGAACATACTCGATAAATGTCTTTACTACCACTAGATTTTCTGCATCCTTTGTGTACACCATATTCGTATCACGTGTGATGCATTCACCGTCTTTATTGCGCAACGGACTTACATAAATATCTTTATCTTTGCAAGACCCAAGGCCCATATAGGTCAAAATCGACCAGCCAAGGCCTGCACGAACAAAGTGACGACAGGTACTCATGGAGTTTACATCCATCGCAACACTCGGTGGCTCTTCAAATGTTCAGCGCACCATGTTTCGATGATGTTAGCTACAGACACATCTGTTTGGTATTTAATGAATGGTACCTTCTCTAATGATCTCAGGTGGTACTAATTCTTTATAAACCAAACAATACGGCTCAGCCAGTAACAATTCAGATTTTCCAGATACATCATAGCCACCACGAGCAAAGGCAACCATACAATCGCCTGTATTGAACATTTTTACTACTTGATGGCTGAAAGCAGTCTTTACTTGAATATGAACATCTGGGTATTGTTCGCGGAAGGCTTTCAACAAGGCAGGTAGCTCATAGTCTGCAAAGTTGATAGATGATGCGATTTTCAAGGTCCCTTGAATCTTACCAGACGCAGAGTTCATAGCATTCTCCAATGCCTCTTGATCTTGCATCATTCTTTTACAGTAATCATAGAAAATTTCGCCTTGTGCCGTGAGGGCAATCCCTTCAGCAGTCCGCAACAATAGAGAATGGCCCAAGGCTTTTTCCATATGACGCAACCGATAGCTCAACGCCGGTTGCGATAAAAATAATTTTTCTGCAGCCCTTGTAATATTGCCTTCATCGACAACGGTTACAAAGGTTTTCCATTCTCTATCGTCCATACTATCTCCTTGTTATCGCTTATTACCAAAGATGCGCAATAAGGATAAGAATAAGTTAATAAAATCTAAGTATAGATTTAACGCACCTGTAATTTCGATGCGGTCTAAGATGCTTTCATCCTCCATCAAAGCTACTTCGGTTACATTATTTTTAATGCGGTTAACGTCAATAGCTGTGAAAATAGAGAATACAACAACGCCTACATAGCCAAGCACGAGGCTCACTGTATCACTGAAAGCACTGAGTACAGCCCAGTTAAAGTAACGAGCCCCTATCATCACAAAAGATACGATAATCATACCAATTAAGGCAGCCATTACATATGGTGTTAGGGATGACAAGTTACGTTTCGTAGTAGCCCCTACCACGGCAAAGCCAATGAAGAATGCCAGTGTGCCTACTAATGCAGGAATGACCACATCAAACACATTATATCGCAACGATATCAAGGTCAATGTAAGACCATTCAACGCACTGTAGAGGAAGAACATACCGCGCAAAGTCATTACGTTTGCCGTGTATGCTCGAGCACTAAATAGAACTATAACACCAATCTCTACTAATAAAGATGATATTGAAGTTTTGGTACGCAAATCGCAACCAATTTGGATTTGCTAACGCAGCAAAGCCAACACCGATAGTTGTAAGCAAACCTACAACCATCCACAAGAAAGATCCCTTCAAACGTTGGGATACGATACTTTCAACCTGAGCAACTTGAGAGTTGCTAGGACCTGTTACATTATATGGATTCATAGTCTCGCTCCTTGTATTAAGCATTCATATTTTGACTAACCTATATTTCGTCATATAATTCCGTCACGAAATTAGGCAGTCCCTATATTATAAAATCATTATCCCTAACTATCGAGCATTGGCAATGCCTGCAAACACCTTACCGCGTTCGCCATCGATAGTTACCTCTTGACCTTCAAGAAGTACGTCATGAGCATTTTTAGCACCTAAAATTACAGGAATACCATAGGTAATGCCAGCAATAGCACTGTCAGAGGTATAACCGTCTTCAACAGCGATAATGCCACCTGCACGTTTAGCAATAGCCATTAATTCAGGCTCCATTGTACCCACCACAAGGATGTCGCCGTCTTTGAAGCTTTCATAATTACCCTTATGATTAGCAGCAATGAATATAGTGCCTGTAACGGATTTACGCAAAATACCATTACCAGATAAGAGTACTTGGCCTGCAATATGAACGCGAATCATATTTGTAGTACCTGTAGCACCAGATGGTACGCCAGCCGTTACCACAACTAAGTCACCAGACTCAATGGCACCTGTGCCAAGAGCACCTGTGATGGCTTGTTTAACCATTTCATCAGAGTTAACGATTTCATGACCTTTGATAGCCTCTACGCCCCAGCATAATTGCATGCGGCGAATTGTTTCGTCATGCGGAGTTACAGCAATAATTTTGCAAGCCGGACGATGTCGAGCAGTGCTAATTGCAGTATGACCAGATTCAGTACATGTCAAAATAGCAGCAGCTCCCAAGGTTTTGAGCGATACGCACGCTTGCTAAACATACAGCACTGGTAGTCGTCATATCCGCATCTTGCCGAGCACGACTTTTACTATCGTAAATAGCCGCTTGTTCTGTTACCTCAGCAATGCGTGTCATAGTCGTAACCGCCTCTACTGGGTAAGCACCATTTGCAGTTTCACCAGACAACATGATCGCATCCGTACCATCTAAGATGGCATTGGCTACGTCACTTGCTTCCGCCCGTGTAGGACGTGGATTTTGAATCATGGACTCCAGCATTTGGGTTGCCGTAATAACTGGTTTACCCAAGTCATTACATTTTTCAATCATCATTTTTTGAAGTACTGGTACCTCTTCGGCAGGGATTTCTACACCGAGGTCACCGCGAGCCACCATGAGGCCGTCCGCTACTTCCAAAATTTCATCAATGTTTTTAACGCCTTCTGCATTTTCAATTTTCGCGATAATCTTGATATCTTTTTTCTCAGACTCAAGGATGCGGCGGATAGCCACCACATCTTTGCCGCGTTGCATGAAGGATGCGGCCACAAAGTCTACCCCTTGTTGACAGCCAAAGCGTAAATCTGCTTCGTCCTGTTCAGATACAGGCGGCAAGCTAAGCGCTACACCTGGCACAGCTACCCGTTTACGGTTGCCGATTTCACCACTGTTTTGAACAGTAGTAATGATGTTATTCCCTTCGATGGCATCGATGTTAAGTGTTACAAGACCATCAGCCAAGAGGATTTTATCCCCAACGGACACATCGCCTACAAGACCTTTGTGGTTCACGGAGCTAAGCTCTTTTGTGCCTTCCACTTCATCGGTAGTCAATGTAAACTTTTGACCTTCTTCAAGGAATACTTTGCCCTCTTTAAATAGGCCAAGACGAACCTCAGGACCTTTCGTATCGAGCAATAGCGCGATTGGTTTATTGACAATCATCGCCGCATCGCGCACCATTTGCATGCGTTCTGCTTGCTCTTCGTGAGATCCATGAGAGAAATTGAAACGAGCCACGTTCATGCCTGCTCGCATCATATCTTCCAAGATACCAAATTTATCCGTTCCCGGACCTACAGTACATACGATTTTTGTACGTTTCATCTTTCCTCCTGTGAAAGCAATTTCTATATTGAATCTTTCATTTCTTATTATAGTAGTGCTGGTGAAAGCTATCTGTGCTCCACGCACATATATTATTGCACCTCTACGGAGCCATCACCTAATATAGCTTCAATAGCCTTAATAGATTCATCACTAGGGTCAAAGCACATATTCGGTGGCAAATTAATGCGTTTCCGTTGACGGTGTAAGTATAACGACGTCGGCACGGATCCAGATGTATTCACTAACACTCGTTTTAAGGCTTCACTATTTTCTGGCGTGTCATATTGACTGTAAATATGAATAGCCACATGTTTTGCCTGACTATAGTTTACCTTTAACGGCATAATGCGGTCTGCAATAATTTGCACACCCTTTTCATCCGCATCAACACGGCCTTTTGCCTTGACGATCATATCGACCGCAAGGAACTGTTGACTTTGACTAAAGACCTTAGGGAATGCCACCACATTGGCTGCACCAGAATAATCCTCGATGCGCAGTATAGACATAAGCTCATTGCGCTTTGTCATACGGTCCGATTTATTTTCAATCAAACCACCAAAGGTTATTGTTTGACCATCATATTGCTCTGGATTTTCTACAAGAGCACCCAGTTCAAAGAGGCCCTCTAGCTCCTTCGCATAGCCTTGCAATGGATGGCCTGTAATGTAAAAGCCTGTATATTCCTTTTCATCCTTTAATTTATCGTCTTCCGATAAATCCTCCACATTCGGTACAGGGATGAAATCGACGGACTCCTCCATATCGCCAAAGAGACTCATGGTGCCCATAGCGGCATCCTTTTGCTCTTTAGCACCTACGGCTTGAGCGCTTTCATACATGTGCAATAATTGGTTTCGGTTTTCCTTGAAACCATCCATAGCACCGCATCGAATGAGACTTTCAAGAAGTCGTTTATTAACAACCTTGTTGTCCACTCGTTTACAAAAATCTACGATATCCGTATAGAGGCCATGCTCATTACGCTCACGAATCAAGCGATCGATGGCATTATCCCCTACGTTCTTGATGCCCCCAAGGCCGAAGCGAATGGCATCACCTTGTACGGCAAAGCTGCGTTCAGAATAGTTAATATCTGGTCCAAGCACCTTAACATTATGCTTCTTGCAGGCATTGATGTAGTACGTCAGTTTCTGCATATTTTGCATGAAGCTGGTCATGGTAGCAGCCATAAATTCAGGGAAATAGTGGGCTTTCAAATATGCCGTTTGGTACGCGATATATGCATAGGCCGCACTATGTGATTTATTAAAGCCATAGCCTGCGAAGTATACGAGCAAGTCGAATACTTCATTTGCAATGGACTCAGTAATACCATTCGCTACGGAGCCTTGAATAAAGGACTCGCGCTGTGCCTTTAGAACAGATTCCTTTTTCTTACCCATGGCACGGCGCATCAAGTCCGCTTGACCAAGGGAGAAGCCGCCCATGGCAGATGCAATCTGCATAACCTGTTCTTGGTATAAGATTACACCAAAGGTATCTTTCAATATAGGTTCCAAAATTGGATGTAAATAGGTAACCTCTTTTTTACCATGACGGCGATCGATAAAGTCCGCCACCATGCCAGAGCTAGTGGACCTGGACGGTACAAAGCTACCAATGGAATTAAGTCTTCAAAATGCTCAGGCTTAAGGTCCATAACGAGCTTGGTAATACCTTCCGATTCGAGCTGGAACACACCAGAGGTGTCGCCTTTTGTGAGGATATCACAAGCTGCCTTATCATCGAGTGGAATGGCATCTAGATCAAGGTCAATACCACGGTTCGCCTTGATGAGCTTTAAGGCATCCCCCATAACCGTTAAGGTACGGAGGCCCAAGAAGTCCATCTTTAAGAGGCCTAATTCCTCGATATTATCCTTATCATACTGCGTTACAAAGCCTTCCTCGTTGGCATTTTGTACTGGTACGTGATCATCGAGAGGGTCCGCAGAGATTACGACGCCCGCCGCATGAGTGGAGGAGTTTCGTGCTATACCTTCTAGCTTTTTACCAAAATCAAATAGCTCTTTAACGTTCGGATCAGCTTCGTATAAAGCTTTTAATTCTTTGCCTTGTAGAGCCTTATCTAAGGTAATCCCCAGCTCGTTGGGAATCATCTTCGCAATGCGGTTCACTTCCGCCAGTGGTAAGTCGAGCACGCGACCTACGTCGCGAATAACGGCACGCGCTGCCTCAGTACCAAAGGTAATAATCTGGGATACACGTTCTTGACCGTATTTTCGAGTTACATATTCGATGGCTTGACCACGCTTTTCATAGCAGAAGTCAATATCGATATCAGGCATGCTTACCCGCTCTGGATTTAAAAACCGTTCAAAGAGCAAATCATATTTTAATGGATCAAGACCTGTAATACCAAGTAGATAGGCAACTACAGAACCTGCCGCCGAACCACGGCCAGGACCTACTAAGATGTCGTGCTCACGGGCATACCGTACATAGTCCCATACGATGAGGAAGTAATCCTCAAAACCCATCGTTCCAATAACATCTAGCTCGTAGTCGAGACGTTTTTGTAACTCTTCAGAGGTCTCCCCATAGAGACGTGGAATTTCTCGTTCACAAACCTTACGTAAATAGGTTTTAGACGTTTCCCCGTCTGGCACATCAAAGTGTGGCAAGTGATGTTCGTCAAAATTGAATTCTACGTTACAACGGTCTGCAATTTTTAATGTGTTTTCGATGGCCCCAGGAATATGTGAGAACAACTGCGCCATCTCATCCCCAGACTTTAGATAGAACTCATCATTTGGGAATTTTAAGCGGTCTACCTCAGCACGACGACGACCTGTAGAAATACATACCTTAATATCTTGTGCGTCTGCATCCTCTTTTAAAACATAGTGAAAGTCATTAGACGCTACGATGCCAAGACCGTATTCCTTACTGAGCTTAATGAGCTCCTCTTGCGCCTTCGCCTCCTCTGGCAAGCCATGATTTTGGATTTCTAAGAAGAAATTATCCTTGCCGTACGTCTCGATATACCACTCAATAGAGCGTCTAGCAGCATCCATATTATCTTGCAAAATATACTGGGGCACTTCCCCTTGAATACACGCACTGAGGGCAATTATGCCCTTGCTGTATTGACGCAATAAATCGCGGTCTGCACGGGGTCGATATAACATGCCTTCCGTAGATGCTTTAGACACGATTTTAACGAGATTACGATACCCTTCCATGGTCTCAGCCAAAAGAATAAGATGTTTTAGTCTTTCACGGCTACGACCTTCAGGACGATCAAATCGATTATTTTCCGTTACATATACTTCACAACCAATGATAGGCTTAACGCCTTGTGCTATACACTCTTTGTAAAAATAAATGGCGGCGTACATATTGCCATGATCTGTTATGGCAAGGGCCGGCTGATTTAACTCCTTCGCACGACGTACCATGTCAGGCAAACGACTGATGCCGTCCAGCAAACTAAACTCTGTATGACTATGTAAATGTACAAATGGCTGCATGGTACACCTCCTTTAAGGGCGATGAGCAAAATACACGTTCAATGACTTCTTACGAGCCTTCCAATCTGGCAAAAACTGTGCTACTAGATTGTGAAAGTTCTTGGAATGGTCCAAATATTTAAAATGAGCAAACTCATGAACCATGACATACTCAATATACGCCTGTGGCCCCTCTAATAAACGGGTGTTCATCTTGATGAGCTGCTTAGCTGGCGTACAAGAACCCCAACGACTCTTCATATGCTGCTGTTTTATGGTTGGCATAGGCACATCAATACCTTGCTTGTGGTAGCGTTGATACACGACCTTCGCCCAATGGACAAAGACCTTCTCCCCTAAATTACGCCAATAACTTTGCATTAATTTATGCTTCGCTTCAAAGGTCGTACCACGAGGTACCACCATAGTAAGGATGGCCTTGCCATCAAAGCCGATATGAGGCTTTTCGTCCTGCTCAACTAGGCGCAACGTAACAGGAATGCCGAGGATTGATAAACTTTCACCATTCACATACTGTAACGCCTCAACACGCTTGGCATTCAATGCATCAATCTTGTAACGAGCCCGCTCAATGAAGGGCATATTCTCGATGACAAACTTGTCCACCCTATAATCCGGCACATAGGCATTTGCCGACACATGGATCACACCATCCTTTGTAATGCGCATGTTCATGTTCTTCACACGCTTGATGGTTAACTCATATTCAATTGTGTCGCCATTATAGGTAATAGACCTAGTTGTTGAAGTATTCATACCTTTTATTTTATCATAAAACACTCATAAAATCGTAAAAATCTAGTGATTTTAATAGGAATTATTCGATATAGATAAAAATACATCAGCCTTCTTATTACAAGTTATTTTTCTATGGTCTATAATCCCATAGTATTTAGTCGGTAGCGAAAAATACAAACTTTAACTCCGTTCACTCCAGATAACCATTGACTCCTAAATTGTCTCTCTAAAATCTTGACACTCTAATATTTACATAAACGTCTCAATATTGCAGCTAAGCTATCTCTACATTGATTATAACTTTACATCTGTACTTAAGTATTAATAATAAATGGTATTGATGTAACTATTTTGTATGCCAATACTCTATATGTTTATTACCATATAAAATTACTTTTTTTGTATATAATTCGGCTTGAACACCTGCATTATACTAAACAAGTTTTTTTATTTAACTTTAGTTGCCATCCCCGCATAACAGGTATTTTTATAATTCACGATTACATCACAAATCAATCCAAAGATAATAATAAAAGGACTAAGGCATTCATACAAACCTTAGTCCTTCACCAGTTATAAATACACCAAACTTACAAACTACTATTCTAAAAAGAGTTTTACTACCACCAAACATAACAACATAAGCAGTGCACCAATTCTTACTAATTTACGCTCAATAGGACTTAAGCTCTTGAATTCACCATTAAAGTGAATTCCAGTATAATTTGGAAATATAAGTGCCCATAAGCATATACTTGCGACAAGTATTGCTGGATCAACATTATGCCTCAAATAATTTATTATAGTATTATCCATCCCCATTATCATCTCCCAATATTAAACTTAATTTGACGAAGTAATTCATCCTCATCCGATTGATATCCAGTGATAGCATTTTCAATATTAGTTAAATCTATTGCCCCCTCAATACCACCACCAATTCCTGAGTATACACTAATCCCTGTAGAAAGTTTATTATGCCCATCATTACTATAAGATAGATTTCTAGTAGAAACGGAAGCTCCTATATTAGATTTTGATTCACTACTCATTACATTAACCTCTCTATCATACGAAAGACTTCCACCAAAACGACTAGTACCAATTGCTGCTACAGCATTAGAAAACTCATAGGGTGTAGTCTGATTTAAATAAGTTCTTTTACCAGAGCTAACACCTATCTCTCCACCTACACCAGCAAGATGAACACCAACTTTATATCCTACGCCACGTTCAAATTTAAAATCATAATATTTTGACTTTTCTTTATTATCAACATATTCACTTAATGCATTCTCGAGATTTTTCTGGGGTAATAATGTATTATCATAACGATATGTAACACCTATAGCAGCAAACCCCTTATTTAAAGTATCTATAACATCACTATTAAGTGTCCCTTTATAACCTTTAACACTCCAAGCAAATTCATTAAGTCGTTTTGCAACAGTGTATTGACTTAAAGACCCATCACTGCTTAATGTTGCAGCTTTTCCAATCTTATCAATTATAGTTGCACTACTATAATCAGGTGTCACTTTTTGATCATATTCAGTAAATCCTTTTAATCCTTTTTTTTGAGATTCTAATAATTTCTGTTGCTTTAAATTCCACATAGCACGACCAATTCCAGTAGGATCATCTTTAATATGTGGACCTATATACTCACGTATTTCACCATTAACAGCAATTCTTATCATTATACGTTGATCATCGGTTACATCCGAAATACCATATCCTTTTTTTAGCAAATAATAAGCATGATTATTACTATAAACATTCTCTGGACGATTATCAAGATCTTTAGAATTATATGACATATGAACTTCTACCTTACCATCTGGCATACGTACTTTATAAAAGGTATTACCATTAGAATCTATACCATCAGGTTGTTTACCTGTATTGGCAAGATAAAATCCATGATTAGGGCTATAAATATTGTTTGGGATATGACCTAGTTCTTCTCGCTTATATGAATATACACGTTTAATTTTTCCAAGTCCATTAGGAACATCAAAAAAGATTCTACCACTTTCAGGGTCGATACCATCTGGTTTGAAACCTCTATCTGCCAAAGCAAATCCATAATCTGGACTATTAGGATTCATATCTGGAGTAGTGCTTCTTGGATTTGTAAACAATTGCTTTAATGCCGAGTCTTTTTTATTATCATTATCAATGTCTACATATATACTCTTTTGTTCTGGCTCAGGGTTATGTGGATTGACTGGTAGTCTCACATCACTTATAGGTTGAATATCACCACCAGCAGTCCCCCCCATAACCAAAGTGGCTCCAGTAAAACTTAGTGCACCAACAACGTCAAGCGTATTTATACCACCAGTTACTACTCCTTTATTACTACTACCAATCAAAGGCTTTGCAATTGTTGTAAGCGCTCCATTATGTTTTACGCCTATGCGAGCCAGGTACGCACCAGATTGCCCATTTTTCCCAAAGCTTTTATTGATAGCATACCCAAATATATATGCTATTTGTTGTAAATCCTCTGGATTTACATACTTCTTTCCATCAGCCCCCGTTATAGTTCCTGCCCATTTTTCAAATTGAGGCATCATAGCTTCTGTAAGACCACCCACATAAGCACCATCAGAAAAATTATTACCACCCAATTTAGCAGCTGTACCAGAGAAAAATGTATGTAAGGCAACTTTACGCAAATCACCATTTTTCCAGCCCTCATGTTTTGCAATTTGGTGAATTGCTTCATTAGCATTGATACTAAATAAATTTGCTAGTTCTTGTTTTTCCTCAATAGATTTACGATCAAAGATTGATTGTAATGTGTTTAGAGAATGTTCTATATCAGTATTAATTTCTTTCATATCTACTATATAGCCATTCTCTTTAATTATACCATTACTGATTGCAGTTTTAGTTATGGATGTAGTCTTATCAGATGCACCAATAGTACCAGTTGGCGTTAGCCCAAGATATTTATAGACTTTATCCAATCCTTTTTTATTTTTGGATTTTATATTTCCAAAATTATTATATTCTATCCCATTTTCTCGAACACTATATTCAGCTTCATTTTGAATATCCTTAATCTCTAGAGATTTGGTAGTCAGTTTATTCTTAGCTTTTGGAGCATCACTTTTAATTACAGCCCCCTCTAATGTAGTGTTATTACCTGCATTAATGTTATAGCCCTCTTCTCCAGCATAAATGCCAGCTTGTTCAGTTACGCTTTTCCATTTACTATCAATTCGTCCTACGCTAGCATTGATACTACCAGTTGGGTTTTTGAAGTTAGGTTTCGAGGACACAGAGAATCCAGCGGACTTACTATGTTCTTTAAAGTTATCTACATCTTGTAAGCTTTGAATATGTAAATCACGACCTGTATCTACTTCTACCTTTTTAGCAGATACAGTAGAACCAATAATATTTGTATCTCGTTTTGCTTTAAGCTGTGCTAATTCGACTGCTTTAAGCTTAGTTGGTACATAACTTTCTTGATGAGTATCCCCATTTTGACGAGCCATATGACCACTTGCATTAATATCAAGAAGTCCACCACCAGTTAAACTAATACCTGCACCAACACTCCATCCAGAGCTTTTATAGGTATTATTAAGATCTACAGTATTCTTACCAGCCTTAAGGTTAATATCACTAGCGCTATCTAATACTAGTTTTTTAGCCTCTACTGTTTCACCAGTTAACCCGATACCACCTTGCTCAGCATCACGAGCTATAATATGTACATCATTTTCACTAACAAGAGTACCACCTTGATATGTATTTATATCTACTACTTGCCCTTCTTTTCTAGAAGTGCTACCAATACTTACAGACAAGTTTATAGCATCATCAATATTTTTAGCACTACGTTCAGCAGTTCCCTTCTTAGTCTTTAATATATTTCCATCAACATCCCTGATCTTAATTTACGCTATTGATGCCTCATCTAATGCTTCATATCCATCTTGTAATTGTTTACGTGCTTCATTGAGTTCAAGTGCGGCTAAACGTTTGTCATCACGGCCACCAGCTTGTTTTATTGTACGTGTAGTATTTGTAAGCGTGTTCGCTATTGCACCACCTAAGGACACAGTAAGACCAGTTTTTTTGTAGCGTTCATCATGTGTCATGTGGTTATGATCCACGTTACCATCTAATGTAACAGCAGAGCCATCTAACACTGCACCTTCTTTAGCAACAATATCTGCACTCGTAAGATGAACTGTATCATTTGCTTTAATCAGTGACAGTCCCTTTCGTACTAGCAATTGTATTTCTTACTGTAGATTCTTCATGGTTTGCTTCATCAATATTGTGTTTTTCTTTACCAATAGTGAAGCCTATACCTGCACCACCAAGCAAGCCAGATTTTTTATGACGGTAAGCACTAGAGCCATCTGTAGTAGATTTGTCAGCGCCCAATTCTACCTTACCACCAGCGGTAACAGATACAGCATTCTCGCCCATAATTTGAGCAGATTGACCAGTTACATCTTGAGCACTAGTAATAGTTACAGTTTTACCGCTTACCGTAGAACCTGTTACAGATGTTGTAGTTACATCATCCACCGCATTGGTGCTTTCACGTTTTACTAAAGCTTTTCTTTTTATCTAGGTATACATGATTAACAGTACTATTTGCCTTCGCTGTATTTAATGCAACCGTATTACCAGATACTTTCACTGTATCTGCCGCTAATAGTTGACTGCCTTCAAGTTGTACGGCATCAGAGGCTACAATGGAAACGTTCTTACCTTCAATGCTACTACCAACAGATGATTGAGCTTTAACAAGGTCATGAGACTCAGTCGTTTTAGAATGTCCACCGCCAGATTTACCTTTATCAAAACGATGTTCTTCAAGCTCATGTGTAGCATTCATTGCCTTTCATCGTTACATTGCGACCTGCCGTCACCTTTGTATTCACATCAGACGAGATAATACCTGCCTCCATAGATACGTCACGTCCTGCTACTACTGTTGTTTGACCCAGCACCACCAATACGGCCTTGGTCTACACCCAGTCATCGTTTCACGACGATTGTTGCTACTATTCCACTCAACCTTGCTATTACCAGCCTCGTACTGCATGCCTTTATTGATTACATCACGCCCCGCAACAACCTTTGTGGAGCCCTGCTGCATTAGTTTGTGTAATGGTGCCACCTTCATTAATAACGTCTTTCTTAGCATACACAGAGACTGTATCGTTGCCCATAATAGTGCCTTGTGTATTACGAACTTCGTCATTTGCCGTAACCGTAGCCGTATTACCTTTAATAAGACCATTATCATTGTGAATGGAATTACCAGTAAAGAGTCACATCTTTTATCTGCCACAATACTACCGCTATTATGCATCGTATCAACAGAAAGGTTAATCGATTTGGCCTGCAAATTAGCGCCACCCTCTACTCGTTTTGTGCTTGGTGCTAAATACAGAGTCGGTACTAGTACAGTTTCAGTTTTACCATTTGGTAATACAACAGACTTTACTAACTAGAGTACTACATCTTCTTTAAGATTCTTTTGCTCAGACTCTGTTAACCCTCGACCTAACACAATGGATTGAGATTTTGTTACACTAATCCCTGCATCCATCAACTGGCGATATTGTTCTTCTGCTGAAAGTCCAGATTGCAGTCTACTTTTACCAGTTTGACGCATAATCTCTTGCATAACAAGCTGTTGCTCATAGTAGCCCATCACCCAATCGTTTTTGTATATTCATAGGGTCTAATTTAAGGCGAGATAATACGTAATCAGAAGATAAGAAGTTGCGACGATTTGTGAAGTTTGGATCGGTTTCAATCACATAGGAAGTATTAGGATTCGTCGATAACTGACTCATACTATTTAACAAAGATGCATCTACTGTAGCATCACTTTTACTGTTTTCTACATGACCGCCATATACGGCAACAGGTACATCTTTAGGGTTTACCTTAGTATTCTTATACTTCGCTTCACGAATATAGGTAGTATCCCACCCTTTTTTATGATGACGACTATAACTTGTGGCAGTGCCCTCTTCAGTAATATATTCATTACCTTTAGGATTACTTTGTTCATAATGACCTACAGTACCGGTAATATCTCCAACAGCACTAATTTGGCTTGCATCATTCACCATATGGTCTACATCCATATGTAAATTACCACCAGAAATAATTCGACCAGGGTTAGATGTATCTACTGCATCTACTTCACGAGTACGATCATATTCATATTTAGTCCATCTATCTATTATGCTCACCATACACTGAAAGTTGAAGGTTTTCATAAGAGTGTACTACGACTTTATCTTTTGGAATTTCATCATCATGTCCATAAATCCGTTCCTCAGATAATTGATAACGCTTAATGCTACCAGATGGAGCCACTTCGTTTTTGACATGCTCTTTACCCTCTACTGCTACACGCTTGAGGGTAATCCCACCATTTTTATTGTCTACAGATTTTGCAAGCAAAGCTCCACCTTGACCAAACTCAATGGTAGATGCTGTATTTAACTACACTATCCATTTTGCCGGACACTGTACCTTTCTCATCCATCGTTTTACCAAGCTGTAATTTACCTTCTGCTTTGATTACACTACCATCTGTATTAACAATAGATTTTGTCGCTATAGACAAATCTTTTTGAGCAATCATAACAGGTGCTTCTTTAGTCGTAGCATTACCAGTTTGTGTCACAGAATCAGTAGTAATCTTTGCTGTATCTACATAAAGTTTACCCTTATTCATCTGCTCTAGACTTTTGGTTGTAATATTGGCATCTGTAGCAGCAATCGTGCCTGTATTTTGCAACTTACCAGTACTATCTATAGTCAATTTATTCTGTGCAGATAATACACCTTGGTTATTAACACCAAATCCATCATTGGTACCAACTAAATACATGCTATTTAGCATACATGCCACCAATAGCCGCTACATCAAGACCAACTTGACTTGACTCTCCAGTTTTACTTGTATTCGTAACTTTACCAGAAGAATCAACAGCAATAGCATTCTTACCCGTTACAACTTGAGCATCTTGTGCCCAAACTTTACCATTAAGCTTTACAGCCTCAGCTAACATATCTGTACGTGCTGTTTTAGAAGCATTAAGCCCCTTTTCACCTACAGTAATAACGCCTTGCTGAACATTATAGCCTGTAACACTACCATTATTAATAATTGGATTACCCGTTGTGAGTGTAGCACTACTTGCATTAATAAATGTGCCATTATTAACAGAAATACCATTAGGGTTGGCAACGATAACATGTGCCTTATTACCGGCTACTTCAAGAGCACCATTCATAGATGTAGAGCTTGTACCCTGTTACTTCATTTAAAATCGTATTAGCTGTTGGACCTACTAAATTAGGATTTCCCATGATATAGCCTGCAAGCTCTGTATTTACAGGTCGATTCGCATTATTTAAAATAAGACCCTTTTCATCTACATTAAAAGCATTATATTGGTTATGAGATAACCCTTTATCATTAGGTGTATTAATATTAACGACAGTCATGCCATTTCTAGCTTCTTCTATTTTCGGTCCTAATTTACCTTGATCAGGTACAACAGGATTAGCAAGGGCCATAGGAATCCATGGTGCAGAGTTAGTCGCTAACAATGCAGCAAAGATCGCCATTGCCGTATGCTTTCTTATATTCATATTACTCTCCTTTTCTAGTACATACCATTCATCATGTAATTGTACGGCTGCACTAGATTACAACACTTAAAACTGATAACTACCTCTAAAGGCCCACACACGCGTATCTGTATCAAAACCCTTCTGGTTTCTTAATCGGTGTTCCTAATGATACATCATAGTTTACAGCATCACCAACTACACCGCGTACACCTACTACACCACCAATCAAGGTATTACCTAATTGTGTTTCTGTAGATGGTCCCCATACATGTCCAATATCTACACCTACATAAGGGGTGACTTGTTGCTTTCTAAATGGTAATGCCCATTCATTTTGTACATAATAGCCAGAGTCACCTCTTAAGGTTTCTTCTCCACTAAAGCCTCGTACAGAATAACGACCACCAATACTAAATTGATCGGTGCCAAACAAGCGTTGATCAGTGAACTGGCTTCTAAAACGCATCGTATATGTACCTTGCTTATGTCCCATACGAACACCTGTTTGAATTTGACCTTCTACGCCTGCCATTTTATATAGTGTAGTAGGATTATCTGACAAGCCTTCCCAACTCCGTACCTGAGCACCCAATCCATTAATACCTTGTCGATAGAATAGATAAACATCGGATACAGTATTTCCACTATATTGACGATGAGATAAACCCACTTCAACAGCTGTTGTATGTTGCTCTTGTACACCAAGCTCCACATCATCTAAATAATTATGACGCTCCTTATGAATGACTTTAGCTACAGCCGAAGTCTTAGAGCGACTTGTTCTATTTAATACTTGCTCTACTGCAAATTCTGTACCTTGCGTAGTGCCAGAAGAACGAAACGCATTTGGCATGAATACTAATTGATTATAACTATACTTATACGTTGAAAGACGATACGTACGATTTCCATCAGGAACTGAATAGCTAACTGCATATTGTTTTGATCCATGACCATCATCATGATGACTGATATCTTTTGTAAAGCTAGTGGTTAGTACATCATTTAATCCTGCCAATTGACTGAAAGATAGAGTATACTGTCCCTTGATATGTTCCTGTTGATTTATTTCCAGAATTATCTAGCATCAAAGATCCGTGTACAAAGCCTTTTTACTCAACTGTAAGCTTAATAATAGAATGTAACGGTTTCGTACCAGGCTCTATGGTCATTTTAATATCTTGACCAGGGACACTACGCATTTGGTCAATCCCCTGCTCTAGTGCTTGACGTCGTAATACATAGCCCGGTCTCACAGGAAAGGCACTTCGCCAATTAGTACGTGCCTTAGGATTCGTAAGAACAATATCCTCTACATAACCAGGCATAATTTCAAAAGTGAGCGTACCAGATTGCAAATCTTGATTTGGCACAACTACTTGACTCGTAATGTACCCATCAGATAACAGTTGCTCTTGTAATTCCTTTTGTAAAAACTGAATACCCTCTGTTCCAATGCGATTATGATTATATACCTGCAATCGATCTTTATATTTTTGAAGCACTGGTTCTGAGGAGGTTACTACAATATGCTCTATTGCAAATGATGTACTTTCCTTAGGTAATGACTTCATTGGTGCTTTATCTAAACCTGTATAAGCAGATTCTGAACGCGACAAAGCGGCCCCAGTCATTGGTGCTTCTGCACGTTGGCGTAATGAAGCATCGGCTCGAGCCGCTTCTTGTTGTATAAATGGGTTTGATACTTCTGCCGCAAAACTAGGCATCGAACCGAATGTGGTTAGCAAGCCAACACAACCTGCTGCAATACATACAACTCTCATTAATTCCTCTCCTTTCGTTATAAGATAAATTATATATTAAATTGTCTTTTTTATGCAACAAAATATTAAATATTTTAATATTTTGTTTATATTTAGACTATTCTAATATTATTAAAGAATTAAAAATACTATTCAGAAGAAGAGATACTCCATTTGGACTCAAGTTTTTATGCTTTCACAATATTTCAAGTTTAAAAGTAAATATAGAGACGTTGATAATAAATCCTATACAAAGCTAATAAATCAAAAACTCAAAAAAATTCCAAGTCCTAACTACATTGTTAGAACTTGGAATCTTTTAATATACTGCTATTAAAAAGAAATTCGGCTACCTTGTGATTTAAACCTTCCAGGTGCTTCTGACAATTTCTTATACATATCAAATGTTTCAGATGGACCTAAACTTTCAATAGGTTGTAAGATCATCTTATCACCGTAATACTGTTGTTGTAATCTAGTAAAATTACTTATAGTTTCAACATCTTCTAGATTTAAATAATATACGATAATTGTATTGCTCTCTTGATTGATAATAACATAGACATCATCATCCATCGCATAAATTTTATCATTAATAATGTCCATCGAAATACCTTTTGTTAATAAGATAAATACTATAGGCCTTATCAAAAAAATTGTATTATATCTGCTATCGACTACATACCGATACTGTAAATCATAAAATAACCAACACCCACATATAAAGAGAAATAGACCAAAAAGTAATTACCAATACCTTTGATAGCTGCAGTAAACTCTTTAAAAAAATCTATTATTTTATTCATATTTATATAATTGTAATATTTCTCCATAAAGCTCACTATAATATAAACAAACCTACAAAAAGCTTTTTATCACTAATTATGAATTATAAATGCAATATTTCTAACCAATTATTACGAGCTATTACTACATTATATCCCATCATTATTCGTATTCTTTGTTATGTAAACTCTATATAATTGATTTTCATATACAAACCAATTTTTATTTTGCTCAACAAGCTCCCAGTTTCCACTTAAGGGTTTTATGGATTTTATATCCATATGTTGTGAATCTTGCTTTATATTAATTGATCGACCTATAGATAAAAGATTTCTTCTATTAAAATCATAAGGCTCTCCATCAATTATATAGTGTTCTCGCGGAAAAGCTGTATTTAAAGCTTGTGTCAGTTCTACTCTAGATTGCTCAACTTTATCATTAAACAAAAACCTATAGCCTAATCCACAAATTAGCCATACGAAAAAACATCCTATAAATGTGTACCAAACAACAGAATAAATTGTTTTAAATTTCATTCCTAAAAACCTCTATATTGCCTATATACTAATCAACCACTACTTCCATTTGGAGTTCTACTAATGCATTAGTTGTTACGCTAGCACGACCTTGCTGCCCATAATCAATTCCTTCTTTGTAATATTAAAGTTACTTTATTGGAACCTACTTCTTTAAACAATTCAAGATAAACATTAGTCTCATAATCATGTCCAACAATACGATTTTTGTTGATTTCATTCCAGCCTATATTTTGTTTTGAAAGTTCACCTTTAACATCTCCAATTGTAAGAGAGTCGTAAGTAATTTCAAGATTATTATTTTGAGCATTTCTACCAGATGTATAATACTTTTCATTTACTTTTTTCGAGGATATGCTTTCTAATTTTTGCTCATATAATTGAAGGCTTTTCATTTGTTCAGGTCTATTAATATACGCATGTAAAAAAAGTAAGCCCCATTAGTAGAAATACAAATAAAGCAAAAACCCATATATACCTTTACCACCAACGGTATGCTATTCATTTTAAATTTATTTCTATTCATATTCCACCACTAACCTTAATTTTCATTATTATAAAATAAGTAAATAGGGATACTTAAGATGTAATTCTATTTAATATTTTATTATGAGTTATTGTTAACTTTAACGCTAATTAAATGTTACCAACTCCAGATTCCAAGAAGGATTAGAAAAATACTCTGTCCTCCAGACACAACAATTCGACCTATACCTATAATACTAATGCCATAGATTTTCCCCTCTTGGTACATAAAGTATTCATTCAGATTTTTCTTTAGTGCAAACATTTCTCCCCAAAGAAGGCCCGCAAGTATTAATGAAAAAATAGAAAAGCTATGTAAAATCGTCCCACCGAAAATAACCATTAATTCAATCATTAATAATTGACCTAATTGTATCATTGTAAGAACAAGGCTTCTCTTAACATTTGCGCCTGCAATAGTTATTGTATTATTCCGTATAATATATATTGCATACATACCAAGTAAAATACTACATAAAACACGCCCAGCGTTCATAATCGCTCCTCACTAGTCTTTTTTAGATATTGAGATTACCTCTACTATGTTTTATTTGTCTTAGTTATTTAAAGATCAGAGAGAACGCTAAAACAAAAAGTTGCAATAACATATAAAAATACCCGCATCTGCAATATTACCTATAATATAAAGAATTACTCCTATTATAAGCAAAACTATTCCAAAATTCATATTCCCCATTATTTATCTATTTCATTCTAATCAAGCTCGTTCTCTCTATCCTCATCAGCTCTTAGCTGAGTATTATATTTGGCTAAGAGGTTAAGCCTTTCTTCAGTAGACGTACCCCCGCTACTGGATGCATTATCAACCATACATGCTATCAATTCATCAATAATGTCATGTACAATTGACTTAGCAACTTTTCTATATTAAAAGCTTAAACCAAAATGCATTAGAATAGAAAGTATCAACATAAACAATATAAATATCCTTGTGGAAATTCTATATTTAATTAATAGTTTATTCTCTTTCAACCCAGAAAACTGTGGAAACAAGAATAAAAAAATTAATATTACACACACCAAGAGAAAAGAATAACCTTCTTCTAAAAAGTAATCTTTCTACTACATTCATAATTCCGTCCTAAACAAATAAAAATAAATTATCTTATTTATTGTCAAAAAAACAAATTCCACTATAAACAGTCCAATAAGCATGAGGATTGCAATAATTCGTGTTAGAGTAGATTCAATAGAACCTGGACGCTTAAAGTCACCATTAAAATGAATCCCTGTATATTGAGGAAATATTATTGCCCATAACAAGATTAAAGTTGCAAGCACCCAAGAATCAACATTTTTTTATTAATAAAATCAATAATTTCATCTATAAAAATACATTATATTCTCCCTATATTAAATTTAATTTTTTTCCTCATTAGATCCAGATTATAATAGCCCATTATCTATCAACAACATTAACAAAGTATATATTCCAAAAAAATAAGAAGATACACAAAATACTCCTTACTACACGTCTCACTATAGGCTTAGCCGGAGTAAAAGATTCTATACTATCATGATTACCAATCAACTCAGGAATACAAATAAATGCAATTATAAATCCTATAAACTTGATTGCAGCTCTAACCTCATAATTTGTATTATATAAATCCACAAAAAGAATCAAAGAACTCCATCGGTTAATAAATCTCCTCTTAATTAAGATGATACATACTAAATATAATATTTACTTTACCTGTCTTTTTCTAATTTAACAATTATAGAGTTTGTGTTTATATCACGAATAATTTCAACCCCAATATTATCATCTAAATCATATCCTATAAGGTGACTTTTATTTACTTCTCGCCATTTTATCTTTTCTTCTGAAAGTATATTCTTCACTTCCTCTAAAGTAATAGTTTCATATATAATCTTAAAAATTATAAACCTGCCCATTTCTACCTGTAGCAAAATGATCTTCGCTAACTTTATGTGCAGATATACTTGTTAGCTTTTGCTCATATGCTTCTAGTTGTTGAATTTGTTTTGGTCTATTAATAATAGCAGCTACGGTCATCAAAGAGATAATAATCATACATATAAGTGCAAATCCCAAAATCATCTTAAAAAGATAAAGGAATCATGTTATAGTAATAAGATATCTTTTTTTCAAAAACTAATAACCCCATCAAATCAACTTGTAAAAGTACACAGAAATACTACATAACATTATCAAAATAAATATAGCGTATTTCTAATTTTTACTAACATAGTTATCTCGTAATTGTAATAAGATAGTTCGTTCTTCTTCGCCAATTTCATCAAGACTATTTAATAACATTAGACGATCTCCATAGTTATATTTCAACATAGCAATTAAAGAGTCTCTAACCTTTTTACCAGCAATACTTTCATCAAAGTATACTTGCATATTATTTGTTTCTTTATCGATGATAATAAAACCACTCACATTAAATATTAGGATTTTCTTAGGAGTATCTTTTATTCCTCTTACATCATTAGTAATTATTAAATGTTTATCTAAATCAAGTAATGTTGCTTCATAGCCTGAATGATACCACCGTTTATTATAGTATTTAGCACCACGGTCTGGGTTCATTAGCATTTTTTCGAAGTTATCTAAATCCTCATTCGAAAAATCTTCTAGCTTAGTTTTCTTATTAACAATCATCTTTGATCGTGGATAAGTAATTTTATATGCCCTTGATTCATCACCAGAGATTTCAAATTCTAGGATATCTAACACATGATTTTTAATATCGTATCGACCAATCCCATCATAGCCTAAATAATAATAGTAAGGCTCATCAAGATATACCGCTAAAATGCGTTTAGAAATCGATTCATTAATTGAGCTGTCTACCAATTCATGGGACTCATCCATAATCACTATATTATTTGGAGAGCCATCATGATAATAATTCTGATAAATAGCAGTACTAATAATTGCTATTACGAGCAGTATTAAACACCAAATTTTTTTCATATCAAACTACCTAAGATATAGCCTCACATCTATATCTATCTATTAATAATATATATATATTATAAGAAACTTAATATGTTTACCAATAATACAATCCAAGCAGCACCAACATAATACTCTGACAGATAAATACAATAATATGTCGAATACCAAGAATACCTAGTCCATAATGTTTTCCATCTACTTGCATAAAATATTTATTTAAATCTCGTTTTTAATATAAACATTTCACCTAAAAAACAATCCACCAAGCATGAACAATAAAAATAGATGTACTATGGATAAATGTTCCACTAAAACTAAACAGTAATACGAGTACAAGCATCTGAGATAATTGTGCTGCTAAAAAGCAAGGGGCTACGCTTAATCTTTACACCTGCAATACTAATCATATTATTACGAATAATATATATTGAATACATAAAAAAATAAAAATAAATACTAAAAACTAGTCCGCCGTTCATAAAAAACTCCCATAAACTAATATCGCTATATAAAAACGCCAATATCTTTTTAACAACATTAAATATCATATCTTATAAATATTTAGCCTACTTCTATATTTCAATTATATATTAAACCAACTTATATCACCAACGGATATTTTAATATTTGTTTATCTTTTATTTATTTTTTTATAGTTAGCCTTAACAAATAATGCCAAAGCAGTAGCACATGCATTTACAGTATAGTAATACAAAAGCACCATCTACCTAGGTCCGACTTATGTGTCGTTTCCCATTAAGATAGATGGTGCTTTTATAATTGTTCTAATTAAATTGTTCAAATAAACATGTTCCACTCACATACAATGTAGTATAGCACTACTTGATATTTCGTCGTGCTGCCAGACTACCAGCGCTGTTAGCTAGGCCCGCCCGATTGATATGTGGGTTCCCATGTTTGTACGTTTTTGGCTTGCTACTTTTATCTTCTACCTTTGATTTCTCAAATTTAGTAAATAGATTATCTAGCTCGCGCAAGAGCGCACGTTTTTGTGAGTCTTTCAACTCGAATACTTCACCTTTATAGGCGATGTATTTATTTTTGAGTACAGGACTGAGATCATAGATAGGGCTCGTGTTGTTCTCCATTTACATCTAACAGCTCATCCAAGGTCAATCCATAATAGCGAGACAGGGCACAGAGTGTATCTAAATCTGGTTCGCGATACCCTGTTTCGTAATTTGAAAGCGCCGCATTACTGATACCTACGGCCTTTGCTACTTCGATTTGGCTTTTGCCCATGCGCACGCGAGCACGCTTTAAGTTCTTATAAAACTGCATGTTCATCACCTACATCGATACATAAACAACTACAAACTATATATTTTATAATAATGTATCACTGATTTTTATAGTAGTGTATCACTAATCTTTATAGTAGTGTATCACTGATTTTTTTGAAAGCTTCATCAGCTACGGCTAATGTGCGTTCAATTTCACTGCTCTTATGGCAGATAGATACGAAGTTACTTTCATAAGGGCTTGGCGCATAGTAAATACCATGGCTCAAGTTATGGTGGAAGAACATTTTGAATTGTTCTTCGTTACAAGCAGCTGCATCATCAAAGTTCTTAACTGGTTTATCAGTGAAGAAGATGGTGAACATGGAGCCTACCCGTTGCACTACAACAGGCACATTGTATTGTGCTGCCAAGCGTTCAAAGCCTTCACAAAGAGCTATGGTTGTATCTTCTACTTGTTTAAATACAGTTGGATCACGTTGCAAAATAGAAAGCGTAGCAAGACCAGAGGTAACCGCAATCGGATTACCACTCAATGTACCGGCTTGGTAAATAGGACCAGCTGGTGCAATTTGATTCATAATCTCACGAGAGCCACCAAATACAGCAAGTGGCATGCCACCGCCAACGATTTTACCAAGGCATGTAAGGTCAGGTTTAATATTGTAACGTTTCTGTGCACCGCCGCTACTAGCGCGGAAGCCACACATTACTTCGTCAAAAATCAACACAGCACCATGAGCCTTAGTCACTTCTCGCAAGGTTTCAAGGAATCCTGGTTCTGGCGGTACACAGCCCATATTACCTGCTACAGGTTCTACGATGATAGCCGCAATAGTATCACCCATCTCGTCGAATAATTTGCGAACCGCATCAGAGTCATTGTACGGCAAAGGTAATGGTATTTTCTGCTACACCTTGAGGAACGCCAGGGCTATCTGGCACGCCAAAGGTAGCAAGGCCAGAGCCAGCTTTTACCAAAAGTGCATCACTATGACCATGGTAACAGCCAACGAATTTACACGATACGATCGCGACCAGTATAGCCACGAGCTACGCGCAAAGCACTCATAGTCGCCTCTGTACCAGAGTTAACGAGGCGGATAACCTCCATAGATGGCATGAAGGCTTGTACCTTTTTAGCCAATTCTGTTTCTAGTAGTGTAGGCGCACCATAGCTAGTGCCGCGAGGAATCGCCTCTTGCAAGCTCAGCGATAACCTCAGGGTTCGCATGGCCCAAAATCATAGGGCCCCAGCTCAACACATAGTCGATGTATTCGTTATTATCGATATCATAAATACGGCTGCCACTGGCACTGCTGATAAACGGAGGGATTAGAACCTACACTGCGGTAGGAACGAACAGGACTGTTTACGCCGCCTGGCATATAACGTTTAGCCTCTTCAAAGGCTTTTTCAGATTTACCGAGTTGGAACATGGTTTCTCCTTACTTTTGTAACCATTTAGCAATATCTATAGCATGGTACGTAATGATGATTTTAGCACCAGCGCGCTTCATAGAAAGCATTGTTTCCATAACGAGGCGTTCTTCGTCGATAAGACCAGCTGCTGCAGCGGATTTAACCATTGCATATTCGCCAGACACATTGTATACCGCTACAGGTAATTCATAGCGGTCACGTGTTTCACGAACGATATCCAAAGTAGGACAAAGCTGGTTTAATCATGATAATATCTGCACCTTCAGCGATGTCGAGTTCGATTTCTCTGAAAGCTTCCAAGCGATTAGCTGGGTCCATTTGATAGGACTTGCGGTCCCCAAATTTTGGAGAAGAGTTTACAGCACCACGGAACGGACCATAGTACGCAGATGCGTATTTTGCAGCATAGCTCATGATAGATACATTTAGTATAACCCTGCCGCATCAAGGGCTTCACGGATAGCACCTACACGGCCATCCATCATATCGGATGGAGCCACCATATGAGCACCCGCTTCTGCTTGGCTTACCGCTACTTTACAAAGTAATGGCAATGTTTCATCATTCAAGATTTCATGGTCATCAATCATGCCACAGTGACCTGTAGAGGTATATTGACACAAGCATACGTCAGAAATAACCAATAGGTTTGGTACTGCTGCGCGGATGGCTTTGATAGCTTGTTGTACAGGTTGGGACATATCCCATGCAGAGGAACCTTGTTCATCCTTGTATGTAGGAATACCAAAGATTTCTACCCCAAGAATACCAAGATCATACACCTCTTGCGCCATTTTTACAGCTTCATCAACAGATAAGTGGTATTGGCCCTGGCAATGTATCGATTTCTTTTTTGATACCTTCACCAGGAACAATAAATAATGGATAAATTAAATCAGTTACGTCGAGTGTCGTTTCGCGTACCAAATCACGCATTTCTGGATTGATACGCAAGCGGCGAGGACGGTATGTTAAATCGTACATGTAATCCTCCTAAATGTCCTTTACAATAGCATTTACTAAGCCATCAGTTGTATATACATCGCTGATGACAGCTGGTTTAAGACCTGCACTCATAGCTGTAGCAGCTGTGATAGGTCCGATGCAAGCAATCTTAGTATTGCCTAATAGTTTCAATGCATCATCGCCCAATAATTGAATTGTATTGGTTACTGTAGAGGAACTTGTAAACGTAATATAGTCTACAGTACCTTCTGTTAAGGCATTTACTAATGCTTCTTGTTGAGATGTATCTTGTGTCGTTTCATATAAACGCAAAATATCTACATCTATATCGTGATGACGCAAAGAGCGTGGAATTACATCGCGAGCTACTTTTGGTTGAATAAGCAATACGGAATCCCCTGCCTTTGAGTTCTTCTTCAAGAGCCTCTACAGCAGATTCAGCCTTGTAGTCTACAGGAATGATATCCGGTACGATGCCGTATTTTTGAAGTTCCCGAGCCGTAGCACAGCCGATAGCTGCTACTTTAGAATTACCTAATGCACGTGTGTCCTTGCCCTCTTTATAAAGAGCATCAAAGAAGTAACGAACCCCTTCACCAGATGTGAATACGATGCATTGGTATTGTTTTGTATTATTGATGATACGTTTATCTTCATCAAACAACTCCAATGGAGATGTTTTAATCGCTGCCGCTTCTACTACATTAGCACCTTGAGCTGCTAATTTTTCGCGGAATGCACTAGCTTGGGAGCGAGCGCGTGTAACTACAATAGTTTTACCGAATAACGGTTTATTATCGAACCATTGTAATTTTTCACGAAGGTTAACTACATCGCCTACTACGATGATAGCTGGCGCTTTTAGTTGTGCCTTTTCTACGTCTTCTACTACATGTTCAAGGGTAGATACGAGAACCTCTTGAACCGTTTTTGTACCCCAACGAACAAGCGCTACTGGTGTAGAAGCTGGGCGTCCATGAGCCATCAATTTTTCTGCAATGGTAGGCAAGTTGCCAACGCCCATTACAAAGCAAAGTGTATCAACCGCTGTAGCAAGGCCTTCCCAATGAATGCCAGATACTGCTTTAGTTGGATCCTCATGACCTGTTACAACCGCAAAGGATGTAGCCATAGCGCGTTGTGTTACAGGAATACCTGCATAAGCAGGGGCTGCGATTGGAGATGTTACGCCTGGTACAAATTCAAATGGTACACCAGCTTCGCCAAGAGCCATCGCCTCTTCACCACCGCGACCGAATACGAGCGGGTCGCCGCCTTTTAAGCGTGCAACGATTTTACCTTCTTTACCTTTTTGAACTAACAGCTCATTGATTTCCCATTGGTGCATCGTGTGATCTTTACATTGTTTACCAGCGTAGATCAACTCTGCATCTGGGCGAGCCCATTCTAACAAATGAGCATCAGCTAAATAGTCATATACAATTACATCTGCTTTTTCAATGCATTCACGGCCTTTTACAGTAATGAGTTTAACATCGCCAGGGCCTGCACCGATTAGATATACCATACCTGTCATTTTATGATTCCTTCCTCTATGAGAGCATCCACAATATGTTTGCCACCCTTCTTCATATAAGGCTTTTGCAAGGTTTTTACCAAGAATTTCAGCTTTTTTTGCTGGGCCAGAAATTTCTCCTTCGTACACAGTTTTACCATCGAGGGACGCAATCATGGCCTTTAAGGTCAATTGACCTTTATTGATAGTACCATGTACACCCATAGGCACTTGGCAACCACCATTTAACTGACGCAAAGAAGCTGCGTTCCCCTTCAACAGCATAGCGTGTAGCTTCGTCGTTAATAGGAGCTAGCATTTCAAGCATTTCCGTATCGTCAGAACGACACTCGATAGCAAGTGCCCCTTGACCAACAGCAGGAATCATTTCATCCGCTTTAAATACTTGGGTAATTTGATCATCTAAGCCCAATCGTTTAAGACCGGCTTGTGCCAAGATAACGCCATCTAGTTTTTCTGTTTCAATCTTGCTCAAACGAGTTTGTACATTACCGCGGATAACCTCGACCTTAAGGTCAGGACGGACATGTAATAATTGCGCTTGGCGACGCAAGCTACTTGTACCGACGCGAGCACCTTCAGGCAATTTATCTAATGTTTTATACACGGGGCTCACAAGCGCATCGTAAGGCACTTCACGGGCTGAAATAGCGCCTAAAGTAAGACCTTCTGGCAACTCTGTAGGCATATCTTTCAAGCTATGTACGGCGATATCAATGTCGCCTTTGTGCATTGCTTCTTCTAATTCAGCTGTAAACAAACCTTTACCACCAACTTGAGCCAGTGGTTTTTCCAAGATACGGTCACCCTTTGTATTAAAGTGAACTAGCTCGACCGTAATGTTTGGGTACAGACGTTGTAACTCTGCACTAATATGTTCAGCCTGCCATAGGGCAAGGGCACTTTTTCGCGTGCCGATTCGAATATGGTCTCTCATGGCCTTAGCCCTTCTTTCTCAAGATTAAACATATCTTTGAATAAATCCCAGTACAAACCTTCTTCCTCTGTACCAGCAATTTCGTTAAAGTGAATCATCGGTTCACGCAACATTTTGCGAATGATCATGCGACTCATAGAGTCCATAATGCGGCGCTCCTTATCGGAAATATCAGGCAATTTCGCTAATGCACGATGTAACTCACGACGGCGAATGCGTTCTGCTTTTTCCGTGAGCAATGCCATCATTGGACGCACCGTTAAATAGCTCAATTTATCTAATAACTCTTCAATGGCATCGTGAATGATAGGCTCTGCACGACGAGCTTCCTCTTCGCGCTGCGCCTTATTTTCTTCTACTACGCTTTCAAGAGAGTCGATATTAAACAGGTAAATACCATCCATATCTGCTACGACAGGATCGATATCGCGTGGTACCGCAATATCAATCATAACGATTGGCTCACCCTTTGCGAAGAGAGGTAATTTTCTTTGCTTCTCGTTCAGTAATAATATAATGCGGCGCCCCTGTAGATGTGATGAGGATATCCGCATCTTTAGCGTAATCTACAAAGTTATCGAGCTTAACGGCCTTACCATTAAATCGCTCTGCTAAAGCCTCTGCCTTGGTAAAGGTTCTATTGGATACAAAAATCGTTTTTACGCCCTTTGCTTGTAAGTGTGTTGCGGTCAACTCACTCATGGTGCCAGCACCTAAGATAAGTACCGTCGCTTCAGATAAAGGTTTATCTAAGCTATCCTCAGCTAGGTTAACAGCAGTGTAACTAACGGATACAGGCGTATTAGCAATACCTGTGTTCGTCCGTACCTTTTTACCAACACTAATAGCGCGTTGGAATAAGATATTAAAAATTGTGCCTGTGCAACCTGCGCTATAAGCCTGAATATAAGCTCCTTTTAATTGGCTCAAAATTTGACCTTCCCCCAACACAAGGGAATCAAGGCTTGCAGATACGCGGAATAGATGTTCAATGCAATCGCGCTCTTCATAGAAGAAAAAGGCATCTTCATCGATGTGGTCGGCACCTTTTAAATCCTTTAACACGGCCAGCATATATTCTTTAGGGAACTCTACACCTTCTAAGGCCGCATAGATTTCGGTTCTATTGCAAGTAGACAATATAACGCATTCTGCTACACAGTCGAATTCATAGAGGCGGTTTAGTGCTGAAGCAACCTCGTCCTTATCAAACGAGAAACGTTCACGTACCTCAACAGCGGCACTTCTATGATTTAGACCTAATACCACTAATTTCATGGTCAAGTTTCTCCTCTATAGTCATCCACTCTCCCTTGAGAATGGCTTTCAAAAGTTTCTACAGTCAGATGGTCTCGCCAAAATTTCTGTCGAGCCTCTGGGGTAGGAAGTAGTAACTTTACTTCTTCTCTAAATATTTTAAGTCTAGGCATAGCCTTTTGCAACTGACCATAACGATTCATCATATCTTGCCTTTACGAGGCGATTGATACGAGGTCCTACGTTATTAGCGCTAATAGCGATGTGAAGATCGCCTAGTTCAAGGGATGAAGGCACAGTAAATCTGCACGCCCTAGGGTCATCACTGCGATTAGTCCACACGCGGTGTTTTTTCCCCATCTCATATAACGTATCGTTTAATTCGCCATTATCTGTGCAGATAAAGAACAAACTGCTCGTTATAATGTGGTGTTCATCGTCCATTGTGAAAGCACGGTCGTACCAGGTGATACGATTATCCTTTAGCCCATTGGCTAATCCTATCTGTTACAGTGGGAGCGATTACCACAATGTTGCACGGCTCATCTATAAAGAGCTGCATTCGTCGCTCTGCAACCTCCCCGCCGCCAACGAATAGGATTGTATCTTCTGTTGTAGGTTGAAATGTTATGGATACCATGGCTGTCCTACTATATATAAAAAAATCGGCTTGATGGTCAAGCCGATTTTCAATTGCCTACATGAATCGTTTCAGATATACGCCGATACGCCCCTTACGAGATGTACCTGTAATGGCTTCTACCTTCATTCGGCCACGACCACGCATAGAGATCACATCCCCTTCTTTAACTTCTTGGGATGCACCCTTAGCTGGTTGCCAGTTTACTTGCAATAATCCTGCATTAATAGCGCTCACCAATTTAGTACGAGACACGCTAAAACCAGAACTTGCAACCGCATCTAAGCGCAAAGAAGCAACTGTAGTGCGGACTTCTTTAATTTTTTCTTCTTTTGGTGCAATATCTGATAGCTCAATCGCCTCTACAGATACGGAAACCATAGCGATTTTTGTGTAAAGTTTTGGAATCACAAAGTCTGCTACGCTTTCATCCACCATAATTTGAGCGCCCCCTTGTTGAACGATAACGTCCCCAAATTTGGAGCGATCAATGCCGAGGCCCATCAAGGAGCCCAAGCACATCGCGATGGGTAAGCAATCGGAACCGTGGGTCCCAATTCACCTTAAGGGCGCGAATGCCCATGTCCACAGTACCGTTAAAGTCGCTATCTACAAAGGCGATGCGGATACGTTCCGCCCCTTCATAGCCACCGTCTGTCTTAACGATAAGCTGTGGGTAGTTAGCCTTGATTGCATCCGCAATGACAAGACCTGCAGGGCTCGTAAAGTCCGCCACGCGATAAGGGGCGACCTTTTACAACCTGCTCAGCCAAGTCGAGCATGCGACGAGCTTCCTCACCGCTGCCACTGGCTTCAAAATATCGAATTAATTTACTAGTATCTGCCAAAATTATTTCCCCAATTCATTCGACCGAGCAAGACATGCTACTACGCCGTCTTGGAGAGCACTGCGAAGTCCACCTTTTTCCATGGCACCAATACCGGCAATGGTCGTGCCACCTGGACTTGTTACTTGATCTCGTAGTACTGCTGGATGATTGCCGCTTTCAAGAGCCATCTTACCAGCACCATACATCGTTTGAGCCGCTGCCTTGATTGCCAAGTGACGAGGCAATCCGATGCGAACGCCCGCATCAGCTAAACGCATCAAGAATGACGAACATATAGCCAGGACCTGCACCAGATAGTGCACCTAAGCGATCTAAATCAGCTTCGCTTACCACGGCCACTTCGCCGACAGCCTCAAACAAGGCTTGTACAGCGCGACCAAGATCAGTATGTACATCATCCCCAGCAAGAGCCGTCATGCCTGCACCGATAGAAGCCGGTGTATTTGGCATAGCTCTAAACCAGTTAGCTTGCGGAATCGCTGCATCCAATGTATCTAAGGTGATACCTGCTGCAACGGAAATCATAACAGTCCCATAAGGTACTTCTTTTAACGTCTCTAATACAGATGGTAACACTTGTGGTTTTGACGGCCAACAAAATGGTATTGTACTCGTTTACATTAGGCAATGTAGTAAAACCTACTACACCGAGCTCCTCAGTTAGAGCCTTACATTGTTCTTCGCGACGCACGAGAATGTGTGTATCACTTGCTTTCAACACGCCATGCTGTAATGCACCGCGCAATAGAGCGCCACCCATTGAGCCAACGCCGATAAATAAGGTTTTACCTAACATCGTTGTCACCACCATTTATAGAGAAATTATTTATTGTCCCAAGCGTATTCGTTTTGCTCAGTTTTGTTGCTGTCATTATCAGAATAATCAATGGAAATGTTTACAGGTACACACATGAAAATGTCTTTACCTACTTTTTCCAATTTGCCATCCAATGCAAAAGTCGCACCAGATACGAAGTCCACAATACGAGCTGCTTCATGAGGATCTGTATTTTCAAAGTTGATCAATACAGGACGCATGTCGCGCAATTGATGTGTAATATTTTCAGAGTCTTCAAATACTTTTGGTTCAATTACAACTACTTTCATAGCTGTTGGACGTTGTGTCATCGTAGATTGGCCTCCTACCTTGCGTGGATGAAATTCAGATGCGCCGGATACTGGAGCTACTGGAGCTACTGGTGTAGGTTCCGCTTCATATTCCTCTTCATCTTCATAGTCATAATCATCATATTCATAGTCATCATCATTTTTGCCTAAGAATAAGTTTTTTGCTTTGTCTAAATAATCTCCCAATGCCATTTGGATTTCCTCCTAATACTTAACGCTATCGATTATCAGGCAACCCAAGCCTTAATCATACACACGTTCCCCAAAAATTGCTGTGCCTACACGAACGATGTTAGCCCCTTCTTCTAAAGCGACTTCAAAGTCGTGAGTCATCCCCATAGATAAATATTGAATCTGCCCTCTTCAAAGTAGCCTTTCATATCCTCATACAAGGCGTTTGCTACGCGGAAGATTGGACGTGCTTCCTCTGGATCGTCGAAAAATGGCGCCATACACATCAAGCCCCGTACACGTACATGAGGCAATGTCTTTGCATAGTCTCGAATCTCTGGAAACTCCTCTACGGACATGCCCGTTTTGGAGGCTTCTCGAGCTACATTGACTTGCAATAATACGTCTTGTACCTTGTCGTGCTTTGTAGCGACCTTTTCGATTTCATCTAATAGTTTACGGCTGTCTACAGAATGAATTAAATCAAACATAGGCACCGCTTGACGCACCTTGTTGACCTGTAAATGGCCAATCAGGTGCCATGTTAATTGTGGGCCCTTTATAGGTGAGCTGTTTTTCCTTGGCCTCTTGTACTCGGTTTTCCCCTACATGAGTCACACCGAGACTAGCCGCCTCCTCTACAGCTGACACAGGGTGGTTCTTTGTAACCGCCACTAACAATGCTGTATCTACGCGACCAACGCGCGCCATAGCATCTGCCATGCGCTGCTGTATAGCGTGTAGGGATTCTTCAATCACGTGAATGCCCCCTTCAATCTATATATAGTAATCATCAAATATATTTGTATAGACTATTCTATTATATAGTATTTAGCCTTGAATGTACATGATTTAGAGCTTATAAGCACCATAAATCATTGCATGGATATGCTAACAATCATCTGCTTGATTCTAATTATTGTGAAAGCTAATTATTAGCGCTCTTGTAACATCCCAAAGAGTGCCATACGGCCTGTTGTTCCTGCTTCGCGGCGATAGGAATAGCAGTCGCTTTCAGTTACACTATCGGTACCACCGATAGCAATATATTCTCTAGGTACCCCATTAACTATGAGTCCTTCGGCGATAAAGTTCCATAAATTAATATAGGCCTTATCTAATTTATCACCAGGATAGTTAACCACGTCAGCTGCGTTTCGCTCTGTCATAGCCTCGCCAAGCTAATTCAAATCGTTTTCCCTAGCTCTACGTCGACTTCAAAGGACTCAGGCCCAATACTAGGCCCAAGATATACATAACAATCTTTAAACTCAGTGCCGTAAGTTTCTTTCATAGCCTCAATAGTGAGCACCGGCAAATGACCAATGGCACCACGCCAGCCTGCATGTACTGTAGCGATAGCATGATGTTTAGCGTCGTAAATACCAACGCCTACGCAGTCTGCCGTAAACAAGAATAATGGCACATTAGGGTAATCTTGTAAATACCGCATCACAGTCAGCAATAGCCGTATCCTCCCCGAGGGCGCCAGCACCAACGAGATCTTCTGTGATTTCTACAGCTTTTAAACCATGTACTTGATTACCGCAGGAAATACGCGTCGGATCAACACCCAAATAATCCGCCACAATAGCGCGATTGGCTCGTACATTCTGAGCCTCATCCCCTACGTGAAAGGCTAAGTTTAACGATTTCATAAGGGGCCTTCGATACGCCACCATGACGATAGGTATCCCCCATAACGATAGGAAATTGTTCAGCCCATTTGGGTGCTTCATAGGACCAAGTGCCGTGAGGTCCTTTTAACATCTATACGTTTTACAGATTCATTCATGAGTATCTCCTATTTACAAACACCACAACGTTTACAGCCTTGTACACATGGCGGTGTATACGCTTCATCAACGGAGCGCTTCCATTCCATTTTCAAGATAACCCTCGTCCATACCCATATCTAAAGTGGCTCCATGGCAAGAATTCATCAAAGCTCCGTTCACGATAGTTCATTTCGTCCATATCTAGGCCTGCGGCCTTCAATTCAGCCTTGAAGGACTTGCTACCACGATCTGCGGCGCATGCGGCAATGACAGCGCCTAAACGGCGGTCACCACGAGCGAGAACGCCTTGAATATACGCCTCTTTTGGAGACTCTACGAGCACCTCGATGCGACGATTCTTTTGCAATGCCTTCTTAATATATTGCAGTTTTTTCTCTACCGTTTTTTGATTGTCCATGGCCATCCATTGGAACGGTGTAAAAGGCTTCGGAATAAATGGATTAATGCTGAGCGTTAACCGCCCTTTACAGCCCACCTCTGCCATATGAGCTTGTGTTCGTTCTGCAAGGCCTACGATAGCTTCGATGTCCTCATCAGTTTCCGTAGGCAACGCCAATCATAATATAGAGTCGCATATGTTGAATGCCAGACTTTGCAGATAAAGTAGCTGCATTTTGTAAATGTTCTTCGCTAATGCCCTTATTGATGACGCGGCGCAACCGTTCACTGCCCGTTTCGGGAGCAATAGTAATCGTCTTTTGACCACTATCTGCCAAGCCATCTACTACGGCTTGCGTTAAGGAGTCCGCCCGCAAGGACGCACAGGAATAGCGCATATCTTTAGAACGAATGTAATTAACTAACTCATCTACCTCTGGATAATCAGAAATAGCGGCGCCCATAAGGCCTACCTTTTTGCCTAATTTCTCTGCTCTATCTACGCCTTCTTTTAATATTTCTAAAGGTCGTACGCGCGGTACACGGAAACAATAGCCGGCCATACAGAACCGACAATGACGGCCACAACCACGTGCCACCTCGATGATATACATGGCGCCAAACTCGGTATAGTTCGTAGCCACTACGGTTTCGCCACCGCTAGTGAGCATTTCAAAATGACGTTTAATCATTTTTGGCACACCTTCTGCAATATGGTAACCTTTAAATTCGCCTTCTTCACTGTAAATTGGCACGTACAAGGACGGTACATACACGCCAGACTCATTCGCTAGTTGGCGTAAAATCGCATGACGATCTAGACCTTCCATTTTGCCATCGCGAATGATATCTAGAACGCGACTAACGATACCTTCACCTTCGCCGATGATGAAAGCATCGATAAAGTCTGCAAAAGGGCTCTGGATTAAAGGTAGCACATGGGCCACCGGCAATGACGATAGGATCAAATTCTGTGCGGTCTTTCCCCATAATGGGTACGCGTCCATGACGCAACATCAGCGGAATATGGAAATAGTCCATTTCAAAGGTCACGTCAAAGGCCACTACATCAAATTGATGCATAGGCCGCTGTGTTTCAATGCTCATTAACGGTGTCTTAGTCTTATCATATGCTTCTAATTCCTTTTTCTCAGGTAAGAAGATACGTTCACATACGCTATCATGGCGTAAGTTGATTTCCTCATAAATGATGTGAAGACCAAGATTACTCATGCCTACAAAATATGTATTAGGATAGACGATAGCTACCTTTTGCCCTGCATGAGGATTTACAGTAACTCGACTAGCCTCGTCTTTATATAATGCTTGTAATCGATCAATTAAATCTTTACGATTCACTACTTTCCTTTCTATATAAGCCCACTACACAAGTAGTGGGCTTAATAAAAGTCTATTATATTATCTTTAGCAAATTATAGAACAATCTATTAATACTATAAAGGATATTAAATTTTAGATTTTAAGGTATCCTTAGTTTGAGTAGTCTTAGCTTTAAGACTATTTACAATCTGAGGGCGACGTTTTTTCTCATAAGGATATAATACAACTTTACCATCTTTATATTCAGCAATATAAATATCCTTCACGGAATAACCTTGTTCTTGAACCTCTTGTTCAAGCCATTCTCTGTCCTTTTCAATCATATCAAGAGTAAATTGGTTAATTTGGCCATCATTAATGAGGTCAAATCGGATATTATCATCACCAAACTGAACTATATTAAGCTGCCCATTTTGCTCCAATACAGCACGTTTAACGTCTGTAATATATTGTACACCAGCAGCACGAAGTTTAAGTTTTAACTCTGCTGATTGAATCCCATAACGCATACATTCTTCAGTTAACACCTGCCCTTTTTCGATAACGATAACTGGATGACCATCAAGAATCGTTTTGAAGAAGCGAAGATTACCTTTTAAGAATTTAAGCGTCATTACAAGGATAGTCCATAAGATAAGGACTAACATAAATTGTAAAATACCAATTTGATCATTGTAAATAATGGCACCGATAATACCACCAAGTACGTAGTTTTGCAATTGGTCTAATGCAGATGTTGGTGCTAAATTGCCCTTCCCCATTAAATTGATTTGTAGAATAATAGCTAAGAGACCGATGGCAAGTTTAGCAAAAACCATGCCATATATAGTCATAGATTCTATCATATTATTACTCCTTTTTATGCTTTTTAAAAATCTTTAAGACTGAAGTTTGTTCAAATGGATATATATCAACCTGACCATCCGTATATTCAGCTACGTATACTTGCTTAACCGTATAGCCTTGCTTGTTCACTTCACTAATAAGCCATTCTTCATCTTTATTAATTAAGTCTAGTGCAAAAGGATTAATTTGACCATCAGTGATCAAATCTAATAAAACATTTTCTTCTCCGAACTTAACAACCTTTAACTGTCCATTTTGTTCTAAATAGCACGTTTTACGTCCTTTGCTCGCTGAACACCAGCTGCACGCAATTTCATTTTTAATTCTGCAGCCTGCATACCAAATCGCATACATTGATCTGTCAGAATCACACCATTCTCTACAAGAATAGCAGGATGACCATCAAGAATTTTTTTGAAGAATCTAAAATTACCCTTCAGGAATTTTATGGTCATTACTAGAATTGTCCATAAGACAAGAACTAGTATAAATTGGAGAATACTAATGGCAGGATTCTAAATAATCGCACCGATAATACCACCAAGTACATAGTTCTGTAATTGGTCTTGCGCAGATGTAGGAGCTAAATTTCCTTTCCCCATTACATTAATTTGTAAAATGATAGCCAATAAGCCAATACCTAATTTAGCAAATACCATCCCATACATAGGTATGAAATCTGTCATGATGAACTCCTTACAACCTTAATCAGCTTTATCATGAAGTCGATCTTCTGGACTCACCTTATACACACGAGTAGTTGTATACGTCGTATATTCAGGATTAAATTGTACCTCATAATAAGCATCACTTACTTTTAAAATCATACCATTACGAACCTTCAAAGAGTTAATCGCTAATTGCTCTTCTGGTATATTGCGTTCGGCACTAAAGGAATGTAAGAATTGAGCCATTCGAGAGGAATCTTCAGAGTATGTTTTTCATACGATCATATTCTTGATATTCTAAAGCCCCAAGAAAAAAATACAATAATTAAGGATAAAGATAACCAGTTAAATCGCGATAACGGCTAGTAAACCCATTACGCAACACCTGAATCCCAACACCGAGAAGGGCTAATAAAATAACTACAAAAATAACAAAGCCTACTGTGTGACCAGATGTAATCTGACTCTCCACATATGAAACCGTATAGAAGTCCATTTTTAATACCCTTTCAAATGAATTACTATTACGTCTATTTATAAATACGAGGCCCTTTATTATAAAGCACAAGTTTATTTACGTTAATTACTATCATATCTATTATATTAAAATTTTGAAAGAATATTATATAAAAAAAGTTTCCTATTATTCAATACACAAAATTACTATTTTGATATATAAAAACAGATGATGTGATTAGCACATCATCTGTTTTTTTGTATATGTTTTCTAACTCAACCATATAGTTAGATAGGTATTAAATAATACAATACAAAAGCGCCCCATAAAAGGAGCGCTTTTAATTTGCATATTGCTGTACAAGAGATTACTAAATAATACTCTTATTTCAACCAGCTCATCAAGTTGCGAAGTTCTGCACCAACTGGTTCGATTGGATGAACAGCTGCTGCTTCGCGATGTTCTTTAAGGAATTTTTGACCATTTTTGGAATCAGCCAAGAATTCATCAGCGAATTTACCGGATTGGATATCAGCCAAGATTTGTTCCATCGCTTTTTTAGTATCTGCAGTGATTACGCGAGGACCTGCATGGTAGTCGCCGTATTCAGCAGTGTTGGAGATGGAGTGGCGCATTTTTTGGAAGCCACCTTCGTAGATAAGGTCTACGATCAATTTCATTTCATGTAAGCACTCGAAGTAAGCGTTTACAGGTTCATAACCAGCTTCAGTTAATACTTCGAAACCAGTTTTGATCAATTCAGTAACGCCACCGCACAATACAGCTTGTTCACCGAAGAGGTCAGTTTCAGTTTCGGATTTGAAGTTAGTTTCCAAGATACCGGAACGGCCACCGCCTACACCGGAAGCCCATGCTAATGCAACTTCTTCAGTATCGCCAGATGGATCTTTTTCTACAGCGTACAAGCAAGGAACGCCGGAACCTTCTTGGTATGTACGACGAACTAAATGACCAGGGCCTTTAGGAGCTACCATGAATACGTTTACATCTTCACGAGGAACGATTTGCCGAAGTGAATGTTGAAGCCATGAGCGAATGCCAAGTATGCGCCTTGTTTCAAGTTTGGCTCAATATCGTTTGCGTAAACGTCAGCTTGTAATTCGTCTGGAATCAATACCATAACGATGTCAGCACCTTTAACTGCTTCTGCAGTTTCTTTTACTGTAAGGCCTGCTTCTTCTGCAGCTTTCCAGCTAGAAGAACCACCACGAAGACCAATTGTTACGTCCATACCATTTTCTTTTAAGTTCAATGCATGCGCATGACCTTGAGAACCGTAACCTAAAACTGTAATTTTTTTGCCTTCTAATTTGCCCAAATTACAATCTGCATCATAATAAACTGTAGTACCTAAAATTTTACCTGCCATATTAGACAACCTCCAAACATATTCAATAGAATATAGACTAATATATACTGTACACAATCCAACAAATTTTTGCAAGATGTGGCGTACATTAATTTATTATCAGTAAGCTAAATTCAAAGTTACTGATAAAGAAATGTGATTACTACCGAACAATCACCCATGGGCGATCATCTTTCCACACAACTTGTACGGAAATGCCAAACACATCAGACAGATTTTCATCTGTTAATACAGCGTGTTTAGGCCCCGCATGTATCATCTTGCCCTCTTGCAAGATAGCTACATGTGTAATCGCTGGTAGTATCTCTTCAATTTGATGTGACACATAGATAATCGGTGTCTGTTGCTCCGCCACCAAGTTAGCTACTGTACGCAAGAATTGTTCTCGCGCCGGTAAGTCTAAGCCAGAGCAAGGCTCATCCAAATCAGTAAATCTGGATTTGCCATGATGGACCGTGCCAATAATACACGTCGCTGTTCTCCAGCGGACAAAGTATGAAAGCGATGTCCTTCTAAGTGGCTTACCCCAAACTCAGCTAATAATTGCATACCCCGCTCACGCACGTCTGGTGCAACCTCTTGGTATATACCGATGCTACTGAAAGCACCAGAAATGATGACATCCTCTACCACTTGCTTATCCAAGGTAGACTGAAACTGTCCCAGAGCAGAGCTGACAAAGCCTAATCTCGATTTGATCTTAGGCCATGCATATTTCCCAAATTCATGACCAAAGACACGCAATGTACCTGTCGTTGGAATTTGGTAGGCTGGTATCATGCTAAGAAGCGTCGATTTACCAGCCCCATTGAGCCCTAATAATGCCCAATGTTCACCTTCCTCTATATGCCAATTTACATTATCTAGGATATGTCTGCCATCACGACGAAAACAGACATTTTCATAATGGAGTAATTCATTCCCCACTCTATCATCTCCTACATTTTTTCTCCACGGCTCATCGCAGTAATACCTGTTTTAGCAATTTCAAGAATACCATAGGTTTCCATAATTTGGATGAAACCGCGCAACTTTTCAACACTACCGATGACTTCAATAATCATGGACGTAGGAGAAATATCTAGCACATTGCCACGATATACATCGGCAATTTGTACAATTTGAGAGCGTGTTGTAGCCGTTGCTTTTACCTTGATAAGCATTAATTCACGACATACTACATCATGATCTTCAAATACTTTAACCTTTACAACGTCAATAAGCTTGTAAATTTGCTTTTGAACTTGATCTAAGATGCGATCATCCGCCTCAACAGTGAGGGTAATACGCGCATAACCTGGCTTATTAGTAATGCCAGAGGTCATTTTTGTAACGTTAAAACCACGACGATTAAAGAGTGCTAAAATACGTGTACCAATACCTGGTGTATTTTTGCAATTACTAAGACTTGATGTTCTTTAGCCATTATAGCACCCCTTTCTTACCCATCATGCCGCTTACAGTGCCGCCTGCTGGAATCATTGGCAATACATTGTCTTCACGCTCAACGCGACAATCTAGGACAATGCTTTCATCAGACGTAATGTAAGATTTGAAATCTTTATTGAAAGTTTCCACATTATCGAGACGAGCCGCCTTTAAATCAAAGGCATCAGCCAATTTCAAGAAGTCTGGGCTCATTTCCAAATCTACATAGGAGTAGCGACGATCGTTAAAGATTTGTTGCCATTGACGAACCATGCCAAGGTAACCATTGTTGATGATTACAATTTTGATTGGCAAGTTATATTGACGAACCATCATGAGCTCTTCGCAAGTCATTTGGAAGCCACCATCACCTACAACAAGAACGACTTGTTTCTTTGGAGCACCTACTTTTGCACCAATAGCTGCCGGTAAACCATAACCCATTGTACCAGCACCACCAGATGTAACGATGGTATGAGGTTTTTTATGTGTTAAGAATTGAGCTGCCCACATTTGATGCTGACCTACATCAGAAACGATGATGGCATCATCTTTCACAATTTTATTAAGTTCAGATAATACATATTGTGGATGTAATTCACCATCAGTAGATTCTGGAACAACAATAGGATACTCCTCTTGCCACTGACGAATTTGCTCAAGCCAGGCTTCATGTTTTGCGGGCTCCACAAGTGCGTTAAGCTCTGTTAATACCCGTTTCAAGTCGCCTACGATAGGCACATCGATTGTGACGTTCTTGTCGATTTCAGCTGGGTCTATATCGATGTGAATGATCTTAGCTTTTTTACAGAAGAAATCAGGATGACCTGTAATGCGGTCGTGGAAGCGAATACCTGCTGCGATAACAAGGTCTGCCTCGTCTGTACTATTATTAGCCGCCACAGAACCGTGCATACCTACCATGCCTAGGGCTAATTCGTGGTCTCCAGGGAAGCCGCCAAGGCCTACTAAAGTATTCGTTACAGGAATATGAGCTGTTTCAGCCAATGCTTTAAGCTCATCCACAGCACCGGATTTCAATACGCCTGCACCAGCTATGATAAGAGGGCGCTTAGCATTTTTAATGAGCGTAGCAGCCTTCTTAATTTGACCTTGATGACCTTTATAAGTTGGATCATAGCCTTCAAGTTGAATCGGTACTTCATATAATTTATTGTATTCTGTCATGGATATTTTTTCTGTTTGAATATCCTTTGGAATATCGATAAGTACTGGACCTGGACGGCCTGTACCAGCAATAAGTACGCTTCTTTAATGATGCGAGGTAAATCATGAATATCTTGTACAAGATAGTTATGCTTTGTAATCGGCATTGTAATACCTTGAATATCCGCCTCTTGGAAGGAATCCTTACCGATGAAAGGACGACCTACCTGACCAGTAATGGCTACCATTGGTACGGAATCCATGTACGCAGTCATAATGCCTGTTACAAGATTTGTTGCACCAGGACCAGACGTAGCAAGGCATACGCCTACGCGACCAGATACGCGAGCATAACCGTCTGCTGCATGTGCTGCACCTTGTTCATGACGAACGAAATAATGTTTAATTTCAGGGAAGCTATAAATTTCATCGTAAATTGGAATGACTGCGCCACCTGGGTAGCCGAACATATCAGTTACGCCTAGGCGATGCAATGTTTCAAGGACAATGCGTGCCCCATTGATTGTTTCTGCGCTCATAGGAACCCTTTCAACCAGCTATTCAGACAAGGTCTCGCTGGAATTTAAACGTTTAATAATGTAACCATTATTTTTGAAAGTATCAATAATCTGTTGGATGTGTTCTTCACCATTGGTTTCAACTGTTACTTGTAATTCCACTTCGTGGAAGCGGTCAAGGTTTTTAAACTGATTGTGATCGAGTTTAATTACGTTAGCATCTGCCTCTGCTAGCATTTGAGATACAGCTACCAACTGACCTGGTTTATCAGGCAAGTTAACAGAGAAGGTAAAGATACGACCACGTACGACAAGACCTTTATTGATCATAGAGGAAATGGTAAGTACGTCGATATTGCCACCGCTGACGATGGCTACAACCTTTTTACCAGTGCAGTTTAATTTTCTAAGGCCTGCTAATGGTAAAATACCAGAGTTTTCTGCTACTAATTTATGTTTTTCTACGAGTAACAAGAATGCTTCCATCAACTCATAGTCAGAAACAGTAATAATTTCATCTACATATTGTTTAATATATTCTAATGTAGTTTCACCAATTTGGCGTACTGCTGTACCATCTGCGATGGTTGCTACTTCATTAAGTGGCACAGGGTGGTCAGCCTTTAGTGCAGCAATTGCACTAGCGGCACCTTCTGGTTCTACACCAATAATCTTAATGCTAGGATTTTTTAATTTAGCAGCCGCTGCGATACCAGAAACAATACCGCCACCACCAACTGGGACTAGCAATACATCAGCATCAGGCAATTCCTCTAAAACCTCTAATGCAATTGTACCTTGCCCTTCAATTACATCTTCATCATCAAAAGGATGAACAAACACATAGCCGTGTTCTTGTTGGAGCTCCATCGCCTTTTGGTAAGCTTCATCATAAATCTCGCCGTGTAGTACGACCTCTGCGCCGTATTGTTTCGTTGCATTGACCTTAATGAGAGGTGTATGTTTTGGCATTACGATTGTCGCTTTAATGCCGAGGCGTTTTGCGGCAAGTGCCACACCTTGTGCGTGGTTGCCGGCAGACGCGGCGATAACACCGCGCGCCTTTTCCTCTTCCGTCAATTTTGCAATTTTATTATAAGCTCCACGGACCTTGAAGGAACCTGTTATTTGTAAGTTTTCTGGCTTGATATATACATCATTGCCACACTCGTCAGAGAACACATCACTATGAAGCAATTTTGTTTTCACCGTGATTGTGCTTAATCGCTCACGAGCCTCCATAAAATCATACAACTTATGCATGTACTCTATCTCCTCTAGTTAGTATTAATGAAAGTCTACTATTAGTCTTCAAATACTTCGATAGCACCTTGTGCTGCAGAGGATACATGAAGAGCATATTTTTTAAGGTAACCAGTTACATTGGATTTGAATGGTTTCAATGCAGCTTTACGACGAGCGATTTCCTCATCGGATACAGCTAATTCCAATTTACCGTTTGGAATGTCGATGTTGATGATATCCCCATCTTCAACAACGGCGATTGTACCACCTGCCGCAGCTTCTGGAGATACGTGACCAATGGATGCACCACGAGTAGCACCAGAGAAACGACCGTCAGTCAACAAGGCTACGTCTTTATCAAGACCCATACCTGCGATCATGGATGTTGGTGTCAACATTTCACGCATGCCAGGACCACCTTTAGGGCCTTCGTAGCGGATAACTACCACATCGCCTTTTACGATTTTACCACCTGTAATAGCTTCAACAGCTTCTTCTTCGCTGTTGAATACTTTTGCTGGACCAGAATGAACGAGCATATCCGCATCTACAGCACCCAGCTTTTACAACGGAACCGTCTTCAGCAAGGTTGCCTTTAAGTACAGCAATACCACCAGTTTCGTGAACTGGATTATCCCAAGGATGAATTACGTCTTCATCAGCTACATAAGCAGCCTCAGCAATTTCACCTTGTGTTTTAAGGGCTACTGTTTGGCACTCTGTATGGAGACGACCATTTTCTGCTAATCGTTTTAATACTGCAGATACGCCACCTGCTGCATACAAGTCTTCGATGAAGTATACGCCAGATGGGGACAATTTAGATAATTGAGGTGTAATTTGAGCAATGCGATCGAAATCGTCTAAGGATAATGGTACACCTGCTTCGTGAGCAATGGCTGGCAAGTGAAGTGCTGTATTAGAGGAACCACCTAATGCCATATCGAGTGCTACCGCATTTTCAAAGGCTTCACGAGTCATAACATCTTTTGGACGAAGATTTGCTTTTAATACTTCTACTGCTTGCATACCTGCTAATTTAGCCAAACGTAAACGTTCAGAGTATACAGCAGGGATTGTACCGTTACCAGGAAGGCCCATACCAAGAGCCTCTGTTAAGCAGTTCATTGTGTTTGCTGTGTACATACCAGAGCAAGAGCCACAAGTAGGACATGCATTATCTTCAATGCTTGCCAATTCTTCGTCGCCCATTTCGCCAGTTTGGTGTTTACCTACTGCTTCGAACACGTCGGACAAACCAATTTTTTTACCTTTATGTACACCAGCAAGCATTGCGCCACCAGATACGAATACAGATGGAATGTTAAGGCGAGCTGCCGCAATCAACATGCCTGGTACTACTTTGTCGCAATTTGGAATAAATACCATTGCATCGAATGGTGTTGCCATTGCAGTTGCCTCGATGGAGTCAGCAATGATATTGCGTGTAACCAAGGAGTATTTCATGCCGATATGGTTCATTGCGAGGCCATCGCAAATACCGATTGTATTGAACTCGATTGGCACACCACCTGCGTTGCGGATGCCGTCTTTTACGGCTTGTACAATATTTTTCAGGCCTACGTGACCAGGGATAATCTCGTTGAAAGAGTTCGCAATACCAATGACTGGTCTGCCCATTTCTTCGTCAACGAAACCTAGAGCTTTTAGCAAAGATCTGTGTGGTGCACGTGCTACGCCTGTTTTTAAATTGTCACTTCTACAACTCATGTTAATCTCCTCACTTTTGAAAGCATCCACTTGGACGGCTTTCACAACGCATAAAAAAAGACGATTCCTATGAATCGTCTTAAAAGTTTACAAATGATATTCCTTTTGTTTACAGAATTCCTATATACATAAATAGACCTATGTACCCCTTGGAAAATATACACATAAGAAACAAACTATATAGCCAAATCTTATTGATTGTATATTAACCCATTCGCGGAACTTCTAAGACAAAAACGTGTTAAGTTGTTGTTCATAATTCGAATGTCATTAATAATCACGACTAGCGCAATAATCAATAAGCTAATGACTAAACCTAACATGTTTCCTCCTAAAATAATCTGTAATATTAATCACGGAATAATAATAACACGTTACATTATCCTGTGCAAGATAATTCGCTATAAATTCTATAGATTTACTATAGTTTTTTTATGAAGTTCACCATACAAAAAAGCTATAGCAAGCCTAGTTAGGTATAAAAATGTACATATAACACGAAAAAAGTCCCCCACCGTAGTGAGGGATTTTTATATTATAGGATACCAAAGATCCACATACCAAGGGCGCCACCCCAGAAGTGGATGAGGAAGCTTACCACGGAAATGGCAAGCCCAACGCGCCACCACGTACCTTGCGGTACATAACCAGCGCCAAAGAAGATTGGCGTTACACCAGAGCTATAGTGAGTTAATGTACAACCAGGGCTGTTCATCAAACCAAAGAGCAAGATGGTAAATGGAATTGGTGCGCCCATAGCCACGAGAATGGCCGCAAAGGCGGAGAACAATGCTGTAATACGCGCCGTACCACTAGCGAAGAAATATTGGGAGTATACAAAGGTTGCAGAGATAATAAAGGATGCCCAGAACCAGTCAATACCAGCAAGATGTTGGCTAACAAAGTTTGCAAAGACAGCAACTACACCGAGTTTACCTAGTAAGCCTGCCATGCCAACCAAAGTGCCCATCCAAATGAGGATATCCCAACCAGTGCGCTCACCTAAGATATCATCCCACGTAAGAGAGCCCGTTACTACACATGCAAGAACACCCATCATAGCCACTACGGTTGGATGAAGCTTAGTCCAAATCGCAGTAGCCCAAAGTAAGATACAAAGCACAAAGATTATAGCTACAGAAATTTCGGCTTTTGTAATAGGACCAAGAGCATCTAACTCTTTTTGAGCCATCGCCGCCGCTTGTGGGGTTTCTTTAATTTCTGGAGGATAGATTTTATAGATGAACCAAGGCATCAAAATCATACAAATCACACCAGGAATCACACCTGCTTGGAACCATTCCCACCAAGAAATATCATAGCCGAATAATTTCGCACCTAAGGACGTAATGAGCAAGTTACCACTACATGCAGTCAAGAAGATCGTTACAGTAATAGTGTTGATGGTATGAGCCGTCGTCATCAAGTACGCTCCAATGCGACGAGCTGTCTTCCCATATGGTTCAGAATCAAAAGCTAAAGAAATATTTTGCACGATTGGGAATACGATACCACCCCCACGCGCCGTATTAGATGGCGTCGCTGGAGAGATAATCAAATCCGTACAAGCTAATGCATAGGCTAGTTTTAAAGAACTTGTGCCGAAAGAACGAATCAAAGTATAGGCAATGCGCTTACCAAGACCAGAATTAATAATACCTCTAGAAAAGAATACGGCCGCTACGATAAGCCACACATTCGCCTCTGCATAACCACCTAAAGCTTGCACCATCGTAATAGACTTTCGTGGCTACTGCTGCAACGATACCAAAGAGCGCCATAATGCCAGTTGGCCAAGGGCGCAAAATAAAGCCTACAATGGTAGCCGTAAAGATAGCTAATAAATGCCACCCTTCAGGCTTAATTGCCTCCGTGTGAGGCAAGAACCAGATCACTAAGCCCACCAAAACGGTAAGGGCCGCACGTGTAAAAGTATTCATAGAACCTCCCTATCAAACTACACAAATCAACTATTACAGTTACCGTTACAGTTACAGTTACAGTTACAGTTACAGTTACAGTTACAGTTACAGTTACAGTTACAGTTACAGTTACAGTTACAGTTACAGTTACAGTTACAGTTACAGTTGATTATAAAACGATATGGCGGTCATCACACATAACCGCCATATAGATTAGCAACTTTCTAAGAATTCTTTGATCTTAGGATTTGCCTGTAATGTCTCCATTTCTTCTGAGGATAATAATTTAACCTTATCCCGCTCTTGGTTTACCAAACATAGGAAACCAATATAGTCCCCTTTATTAGCGCGGAACTGATGAATTGTCTTGCCTGGAATTTCAATAAAATCACCAGACTCTACATCATGAATTTCGTCTCCTAATAAAAGCTGACCTTTGCCTCGGAATATCATAACCATATGCGTATGCTCGTGATATTCTAATGTGGAATAGCCTCCTGGCAAACATTCAAAATAACGGAATTGGCATGGAATATCATAAGCACCATCGTATAGCACTTGACGTGTTACATCTTTAAAAGGACTACCATCTTGTTTATATACCAAGGTGTCGACGCCATCCCACTTGAAATTTTTAGCATCAAACTTGCGTATCATATATTACCTCTTCATACAAAAAAGTGCTGCATCGAAACAGTGTTTCAATACAGCACCAAAGGTTCGATTATTTGAAGAAACGTTTCAAGGTTCCCATTAAACCATGACTATGTTGTTGTACACCATCTGCAACGCCTGTTACTTCAAAGCCAGTTTTTTCAATGGCCGTAGAAATAACCTCTACTGCAGATTTAGTAGGATCAAAAGAAATCGTTACCGTCTTATCATCTAAATTTACTTCTGAACTCAATACGCCTGGTAGCGCAAGAGATGCCCCTTCTACTGCTTCCTTACAGTTGTTGCACATCATACCAGGTACAGTAAATACCTTTGTTACAACGCCATTATCTTCACCGCAACCACAATCTTGCACATAGTAATACCTCCTATTAATCGTTAGCTTCTTTATGTTTATCGTCGTTTTTAGCCCCTGCTGTTACGTCGATAGTAGTCGCCTTTTTAACGGCTTCTTTCGTTTCATCAACAGCCTTTTTTTAGGGACCGGAAATAGCATCCTTTAAACTCATTGATGCCCTTACCAATAGCTTTACCGACTTCAGGTAATTTACCAGGTCCGAAGATAACTAGAGCGATCACTAATATAACTATTAATTCAGGTGTTCCTATAGATCCCCATATGTATCTCCTTTATCATTTACTAAATACTTATATCTCTTTAGTGTACATCATCATAGGCAGACTTGTCCACATACCAAGTGGCTTCTTGTGAAAGCACTGCCCCAGGTAGTACGCGACCAATGCGTTTTTCCCAAGGTAAATCCTCATAATCCTCGCGTTGGTACAACACCTTAGTAAGTGCGGTTTTCTTGCTTTCACCCGTTACAGTGAACCAAACAGCATCGGATTTAGCAAGGAAAGAAAAGGTCATAGAAATACGTTCCCATACCTTGCCATCCTCTACGGCCACTACCTCTTGATCTGCCACGCGAAGTGCATGAGAGCCTGCAAACAGCCCTGCTGTATGCCCATCTTCGCCTAGATCGAGCAATGCTAAATCGAGGCCAGATTTCTTGCAAGCCTTGAGCACATTCTTAATCTCTTTCTGATATTCCTCAGCCGCCTCTACAACGGTTCTAGAATCCGTATTGATTGGCAAGAAATGAGCCGCCCCTTTTGCCTTACAGAGCAAATGGGGTTTAACGCGATTAAAATAATTATCCTCGTGAGTTTGCGGCAAGAAACGCTCATCAGTCCACACAAAGAATATGCGCTCCCAATTGAGGCGCTCAATATATTCAGGGGAATTAAGCAATTCTAACAAACCATTAACAACAGTGCCACCCTGTGATACCAACAATGCACGATTCCGTGCGGCTAATCTCTTCATTGGTAAAAGCAATGAAATCCTCCGCTAATGCTTGGACTACATCACTAGGACTGTCATAACATTTAATTGTATTTTGAGCCATGTAATAATGACCTCCTAAACTATTATAATAGTACTATTATATACACTTTTGCATCGTAATGAAAGCAAAAACCGATGTAACTCAATATAGGGAGCCACATCGGTTCGAATTATATTAGTAACTGCTTATAAATTACATGATATTTAGTACAATTACAAGAGGATAATTATTATTTTTGACCAAATTTAGGACGACGACGCTCTGTGAAAGCCAGAACCCCCTCTTTGAAGTCCTCAGAAAGACCTAATTCACATTGTTTTTCTACTTCAAATTTCTTGTATTCTTCCCAACCAGCTAAGAAACTATTCCACATCATTTCCTTCATAACGCGGTAAGATTGTGCAGGACCTTTAGCTAACTTCTCTACAAGACGTCTTGTGGCCGTTTCTAGATCTTCTAATTCACAAACTTTATATACAAAGCCAAGTTCTTTACCTTTTTCCGCAGATACGGCTTCACCAGTCATAACGATATGCATAGCACGGTTCATACCAATAGCTCGAGTCAACAAGAATAAACCGCCTGCATCAGGAGCAAGACCTACGTTTACGAAAGCCTGAATAAAAGCGTACGTTATTAGCAGCTACAACAAAAGTCGGCAGCTAACGCCATATTAAATGGCTGCACCTGCTGCAGCACCTTGAAGGCTCATGATAACAGGTTTAGGCAAACGTTTTCAGAGCCATAGAAATCTGAGCTACTAACTCAACGATTTCAAATAAAGACTCTGTATCCCCTTCGTTTACAGCGCGTTCCATTTCTGTTAAATCGCCACCAGCAGAGAATACCTTGCCTTCAGCATTAATAAGCAATGCACGAACACTATCATCGTTGTGTGCTTGAGCTAAAACCTCAAGGATCTCCTTGCACATCTCGATATTAAAACCATTCGCCACTGTAGGGCGATTAAATGTCAACGTACCAATGCCGTTGTCCACTACGTATTGAATTGTATTATAAATCATATGATTTCTCCTATATGAAAATCTATTTTCGAAAAAATTCGATTATTATATATCTATTATAGGAGAATTAAATGTCCCTGTAAATGATAGAAATGCAAAAACACCTGCAGACATTGTCTGCAGGTGTAATAACCTGTATTCCAAATATTAACGTTTGGAGAATTGGCTTGCTTTGCGGGCTTTTTTAAGACCGTATTTTTTACGTTCTTTCATACGTGGGTCACGAGTCAAGAAGCCAGCTTTTTTCAAAGATTGACGAAGTTCGCCATCTACGTCCAATAACGCACGGGAGATACCGTGACGAATTGCACCAGCTTGACCGGAAGGACCGCCACCAGCTACAGTTGCGATAACATCGTATTGTTCAACTGTGTTAGTCAAATTCAAAGGTTGTTTTACGATCAATTCCAAAGTTTGGCGACCGAAATAATCATTAAGTTCACGTTTGTTAACAGTGATTTTACCTGTGCCCGGTACCAGACGAACTCTAGCAACGGAAGATTTTCTACGACCAGTGCCGTAATATTGTGCTACTGCCATTATATGTTCCTCCCTCTAGATTATCGTACGGAAATTTCTAATACTTCTGGTTTTTGAGCTGCATGTGGATGCTCAGGACCAGCGTATACGTTTAATTTACGGTATTGTTGTGCACCCAATTTATTTTTTGGAAGCATACCACGAACTGCCATCTCAACAACACGTTCAGGTTGTTTTTCAAGCATCATAGCTAATTTAGTGAAACGAGCACCACCTGGATAACCAGAATGACGGAAGTATTCCTTTTGCTCTAATTTTTTACCAGTTACGCGAATTTTTTCTGCGTTTACAACGATCACATGGTCACCAGTGTCTACGTGTGGTGTGAAAGTTGGTTTATTTTTGCCCCGAAGAACTTTTGCAACTTCGGCAGCAAGGCGTCCTAAAGTTTTACCTTCAGCGTCAACAACATACCATTTCCGTTCGATTGTGTTCGGATTGGCCATAAATGTAGTTTTCATGCTGCATATCCTCCTAATAACGTCATAATTCTACCAAAATCAGCTTGTCCTTTGCTTCCGGGGCTAATGGAAACACGACTAAAGCTTACTCAAAATAGTATACAGATTTTATGGGTTTGTGTCAATTAAAAATTACTATGATTTTTGCCTTTGTAGATAATGTATTTTACCTTTATTTTCCATTTAGTAAAAAAACTAAATGCTCAATTTTAAGTGCCAAACCAGGTTCCTGTAACAAGCCGATATAATAGATACAATACTAAATCAAAAAAGCCATAAATCAATATTAAAGACTAATATGCTCAACAACCATATAATTATTAAATAAGATGCTTGCCTAACATAATGTTTTTCTTTGTGTAGTATATTCTATTCGTTTAATCTCTTTAAGATTATATGCTCGATATTCTAATAAGTGATTATGTATATTAAATGATAATAATACATCTAATAGTACAACACCTAAGAGTATGTGTTCCGATATAGTAAACTGAAAGAAATCAACGGAGCCAATAAAGTAAGATGATACTATGAATGCTAACGAAAACAAGATATTAACAAGGCTCACCCAATTATACCAAGCATAATCCCGACCTATTGTATAAGTTACAAAGCCATATTTTTTTAAGATTTTCCAATAATACTTTTTATAAGAAAAATATATAAGAAAAAAATAATTAGAGATATCATCATTATAAGATGACTAAATGATATATTTTTCGATATATGATAATAAAAAAACATATTCTACCAAAAGTACCTCTTTAATTAAAACGGCCAATACTTTCTAGCTTTCTCTCTGCTGCAGAAGAAATATTCTATATTTACTTTCATTTAATTGAAAAAAATCTAAATACTCAAGATTAAGTACCAAACCATGTCCCTGTAACAAGCCGATATAATAAATACAAAACCATTATTAAAAAAACAATATCCCACTAATAAGCCTAAAAAAATCAATATCATAATTGAGCTTTCATTGTAACTGTTATCAGGAGAGTATAAGCCCAATAATAAAGGATTATATATGCCGATTCCAGTTACAATGAGACCAAATATACAGACATAAAACTGTGGATCAATATTTCGAAAAAAATCTAATTAATTCACTCATTTATATACTCAAAACAATCTTTTAGTAATAATACAAACAACACAATATATACAAAAAAACCCGCAGTGCATAGCACTGCGGGCAATAGCGCCAAAATTATTTGGAGTACAATTTCTAATAGTGCTATAAAAACCTCTATATTTACTATATTTATAAGGTTTTTATTTTCATAAAGTTGAGTAACAGTTGAGTAACGCTTGAAATTTTTAGAGCAATTTTAAGCATTTATATAATATATACTATTATATAAATTTGGTCAAACATCCTACTATCTTACATAAAAATTTATGGCAACGTGTTCCATTTTGGAACATGTTCACATGAGTCCACCTGCTCATGCTCAGGAGATAATTGGATCACCTCTATTTCATCGTCGAATCGATATTCCGATTACTGCTCCCGCTCCCACCATCTGGGATAGGTTGCGCTGCATCCGTAGGCGTTTGATAGTTTTCTTGTCGTTCTCTTATTTGCCCTTTCAATTCGGTCAATGAGTTCGACATTTCTGATAAGGTAACTTCTTGCTTCAGTAAGTCCACCTTGGCTGTTTGTAATTCGTTCTCCAATTTCGTGATTGTATTGTGTGCTTCGTTCAATTCTTCCCTTTGCTTCATGACTAAGCTCTGTGCTTCGGTCAATGGAAGACTGGATGTCTCGATTAAGCTTAAGGCTTTCTCGTTGTTGCTTTTCAATTCGTTCCACTGCGTTAATGGTACGATTATAGTCTGCTCCGCTTGGGCCGTGGAAGATGTACCAGAGGCAAAAGATGGAGAGGAGCACAATAGCACCGATAATATAATAAGACCTAGGATAGCTAGTAAGTGTATTCTTGATTTTCTCATACATTACATACCTCCTATGTAGTCTGTTATCCCCCTAGCGATGGCACGTACAATAGTGTCTAGGCCATTGTTAAGCATTTCTAAATCATCGTCATTATCGATAAATGCCATTTCAACAAGTACGGCCACTGCGTTAGTTCCGTTAAGTACCCAAAGGTCATCACGTTTCTTGACCCCACGGTCTACCGTATTAATGCTGCGGATGATTTGGCTTTGAATATCGTTCGCTAATCGCTGACCATTAAAGGACTTATACAGTGTTTCAGTACCACGTGCCTGTGTATTGAATGCATTACAGTGTAGTGACACAAAGATATCCGCATCAAATCGTCAGATACATGGCAGACGTAACCAAGGTCATCGTCTTGTACAAGCACTGTTTGACATCCGGCTTGATTAAGGTATGTTTGGAGAAGTTGACCGGCTTCTAGTGCGACGTCACATTCACGACGTCCAGTACGCGGGTTAACTGCACCACTATCAAGGTTCACGTCGTGACCCGGATTGATACATACTTTCATTGTTACTCCCTTCTAGCTTGTCAGGTATACCATTATTATCCCTATCTATCCAAAGTGCTAAGAACCCTACAAGGGCAGTTAGTACACTTGGTATAAAGATATGGTCAATAATATTAATACCTGTGCTAATTAATTTCCCTGTTTCATCGGATACATACCCGGCAGTAAATGCCATTACGTATTCGATGACTACTAACATTATAGGTACTAGCATGACGAGGACTAAGGCCCTCGTCGCTAATACACCTGTAGGGTGGATGTTGGCCACCCTAACAGATTTAAATACTTTCTTAGCGCTGTCCATGAGCTGAGGTGGTATGATCATGTAGTTCCTCCCTTAACTCATTAATTCGCTTTTCCATGGATTCTAGCTTCGTGGTTAACATCATGAAGGTAGCCTCCGATTTTACACGTTCAGCACGTGAGAGTTTCATATCCTCTTTTAACTCATTAAGAGTATCAAAGAGTGTATCCCACTTACTCGTGAAGGATATATTATCCTGTATTCGTTGTGCTTCCAGACGGTCTAATAGAGGAACTATCAGAAGCCGATATCCTGCACCTGCTACGATGCCTACGATAGTTAATGTCGTAAGCAAGTCGTTTAACTCAAACTGCCAAGTCCAGATGAGATATGCACCCCCCTTACTCTGTGCTAACTAATTTTCTCAATTCTAAGTTTTCTCAATTCTATTTGTAGCGAATGAATATCTAGCTCTTCCCATATTTCCAATAGTTACTACGTTAGAGTCATTAATTTGTAATTTAACGTCAGTTGTTTTGACATTGGTGCCGCTGTTAAGATATTCAGCAGTTCCATAAGATGATGGGGAACCAGGCCATATACTAGGGGTAACAGTTTGTTCTTTTTTGACTTTCAATATAACGTAGTCTTGATTATTGAATACACGGAATATATCGCCAGATGAATTCCAATATCCCTTATTGCTATTGACAGGCAATTTTGTTAAATCGAGTTCGATTGTTTTTATATTACGCAAGCCATTATTATTTATCATCTTTGAATATACATTATTAATTTCAAGTTCAAACACGCTAGTATCAAATTTTGTAACAGCGATTTTTGCACCATTTTCGTATTTTTGTAGCGTTGCTTTTGTTCCACCCTCGGAAATTTCTTTAGTTTCGACTAATGAACCCCAATCGTATTCCCCATTTTCGACTACTAAATTAATAACATAAGTGCCTATGATATTATCGGTTAGGCCGTAGTAATCAACTTTTATATCACCTTGCATAGTGCTATCAATAGGAACACGCATATTATCAGATTGGAACTCTCGTTTATCGCCATTATTGATAGCTATCTTGTAATGAGGTTCACCTGTGAAATCAATGTATGTAGCCCCAGCTTTTGGCTGAACGAATTCAAGAGGTTTAGGCACGAAATTATTACAGCATTGAGATAGTTCAATAACTTTCATAATTACCGCATCAACACTAGTATTTTCGAGCCAAATTCCATTTTCTTTTAAAAATTGAGCTGATTTCTGCGCTACCAGGGCCCCCTGGATCGCCTTTCTTACCTTTAATTGCGTTAAGTTGTTCTGGTGTAAAATCGCTAAATTTAAATGGGTCCCCTTTATCACCTGGGTCGCCTTTAGGACCACGTAAGCTATTTAGCCATTCTTGCTCAGAACCTTTGAAGCCGTGAGCCACTGCAATTGCATAGGCGCTCTTACCGGCACCTTCAACGATTGGTAGTACAATTTCTTTTCCTACCTTCTCAGCAAGGGCCACTGCTGAGGCCTCATCAAATTTCAAAGTTAATGTGTTATCTGCCATGTTTTACCCTCCTTACTCATGCATTGAAATGTCCGGCACGATCGTAATCGTACCTTGGCCAATCTTTAGCCAGTGTTCATCATTATAAAGGAATGCGTCATAGATATAATCGCCACCCTTTATTTTCTTCTCCGCTGACTCTTGGCCAGAAATAAAAAACCTTACCTGTTTTGACTCTACCACAGAATGTAACTCTAATATCATATTGTCATATGGGCGCTTGCGAATTTTACAAGCGCCTTGATATTGACTTAACGTCATATCACTTTCAGGTGGTACAACATAACTGATACTAAAGTCTTGTCCAGCATGGAGTGTTAAATCTTGTTCGACCATATGTCCTCCTTTTTATCGTCTAATCTATGGTTTGTAACACTACTTTTTACCAATGACGAGAACGTATAGTTCCCCAAAGGAGATATGATGATGATAGCCATCATCATCCCGGGTGCTGTAAGCACTATACCATAGTGATTGGCAAACAGCCCTGCGACCATTTAGTCCAATGGTTGGCTTAGTATCGTAATATTCGCTCGATATATTAGACTGGAAATATATTGTGCAATCATCAATCCTTCGCCCATTAGCGATATCCCATTTTTCTCGACCCCCTCTAGTACCTCCTGTTACATTACTATAATCTTCTGTCATTTTATAACCAACTGGTATAAACGTACATTGAGACTCTGTAAAGCCTTCTAGTAGGGGACAATAGTCGCCATGACGTACCTTATAGATTTGTACGTCAATATTTCGGATTTTAAAGCCAGCTTGCATGATTGATTGGGCGTCAATACGTGAGCCTGTAATATTGGCGCCTACGATGTTACCATTAGCGTCAACCCTGAATGCCCCTGTCTTGTTTTGGATCATACCACCGATAATCTTACCACCTGTTACAGTCCCAAGGTTACCACTGATCGCGCTTAACTCTCCGACGTCCATCTTATCTGCAGACACGGCTTTAGCAGCGAGCATCTGTCTAGTAATGATGTTCTTGTCAAACAGAGCGTTCCCAGTTACATGGAGTAACTTACCGTCAATCCTTGTTCCTGTAGAGCTTAGATTGATGCGACTGATTATTTCATCGCCATTCAATGCTTTTAATTTTAGGTCAATGCCATTTGCTAATTGGCTAAACTGAGTAGCCATATTAGCGGTTAGGTTATTAACTTGGGTAGAATAAGCATTAGCAGTCTTTGTAAGCTCCTTAATCTTATCGTCCATAGCCTTAATTCCAAGGGCTTCCTTATCAATTAAAGCCGGGTCGATACTAGCCGGTACAGAGCTACCGATAATATCGGAGTATGCACCCTCACCAAACACATCAACGTAAGCGACTTTAACATCAAATACACCTGGGTCATGAGGTATCATATTTACGTTTGTAGTAACAAAATACTTCTCTGTACCGATGTAGATATTAGCGCCTATACAAGTATCCGGTATGCTATCAAAAACTACGCTTACGCCTGTGATATTACCTTTTACTTTGACATTCGTCGGAGCTTTAGGAACTGCTGCGTTATAGTCAAGTCTTAGCGCCGGACCATAACCTTTAACAGGATTGTGGGCATAAACGAACACCGCACCTCTACGCGCCGATAACTTAATTTCAGAGCGAATATCTGTAGTCTTGGCTAGCAGATTATTTGACTGCCCTACATTACTATCTAGTCGCACTTCGTAGTAGTCAATGTAGGTATTCTCTACTGGGTCCCATGCAGCAGTGATTGTCTTACCGATTTTTATTTCACCTCGAGCCGGTGCTTTAGGTGTAGCCACACTCTCAGCGGATACACTCGCAGTAATACGAGCCTCAGCCTTGCCACTTTCATTACCGGATGTATCAACAGCAGATAGCTTGAATGAGTAATTACCAGTATTAGGGATAAAGTACGAGTAGGATGTACCGCCTATATGCTTAATCAACACTACATTGTTACCGTCATATAGTGTATATCCATGTAGGTCAGCCTCTGTATTAGGTTCCCATGATAAATGAAGTACACTACTATTTACTGCGTCCTGAATTACCTTAAAGCCTTTAGGTGTAGCCGGGGGTATTTCCTTACCACTTACATACACTGCACGCTCTACGCCCTCATATGCAGCACCTGTGTTATTTGTACATACAATCTTGACATCGTAGTTGACGTCAGTTGCTACACTTGGAATAGTCACGCTAGTAGCACTACCGTCTAATACTTTGAACTGTTGCCACTCCTTAGCAGTTACAGGCTTGTAATAGACGATGATATTTTTGGCCACTTTATCCCTTGGCAGTTGCCAAGTCCCATTGATATCACAGAGCACAGTACCGTCTTTTAATGTCTTGATGTCAGCAATTAAAACTAAGTTAATAACCTTAATTACATCAGACTTGGTTGTGTAGTCGATGATTGGTACTGATCCATCATCACCGGCGTACAACTCAGGGTAGTATTCGATACAGGATATTTTGCGAGTCATTTCAGAGTTGGACTTGCTAATGGATAATACCCTAAACGGCTTAGCTTCCTTAGTTGCCTCACCATATGTGTATAAGTCGTCAGTCTGAATGACCGCATTATTAGCAAGCGTTACGGTTTTACCAGTAACACCAGTTACGTTGTAAGACTCTAATGCATCCGTTTTAGCGTTACGTACCATGAGTCGATAGGTCTTACCTTGCTCAAAAGTAACCTCTCTATCAAGGACTACTTTATTACCTACAGCAGACTCTACACGACCGCCTTGTCCCCAGTCCGTCACATCGTGTTGCAGTAGGATTACATCCCCTATTGTGCACGCTATGGCGTCTGTGAAGCCTCAAAGGTACATGTTCGTATCTCGTATTTATTAGCTCTTAGGTAGTGCTTAGCGTAATTGTAGGCTTGGTCTACGTCAACACATCCCATGAGCTCGACTTGCGCAGGGCTAGCAAGAGAAGTAGTTACGTCGTATTCTTCACTAAAAACAGGAAGTACGTCACGTTCATAGTCCTTAGCTTTATTAAGGAAGGATACCTCGATAGCATTTGCCCTGGATGATGTAGCTTGAAATTCCTCCATAAAGGAGTCCATCTTGATATTACCTACAGTAAATAACTGAGTAGGTGTAGCAGCATAATCATAAATACAACTGAACCGAGTGCCTAAAGGTATTACCTTGCCTCTACCTACATTCTCAGCGTATTTAAGTGCATCCCATACTTGGCTAGCATTGTCATAAATGTAGTTAAATGTTATATGTTTCTCTTCGCACTTATCAGCCCAAGCCTTAAATGCGTCATATACGAAGCGTTCACGAGGAGCCCCTTTAACTACATACTCATCACCAATCTTACGGCAATGATGAAGGATATCATAGCAAGCCCATGCTGGATTATCAGCCGGTTTAGACTCATACGCCCCAGTGTAAGTATTGAATACCCATACTGTTTTACGCTCTTGTATCCATGTTACGTTTGGATCATTACCATTTAATTGGTCAGTAGCCAATGCTTTGATACCAATAAGCACCTTACCAGGATGAATGAAATCATCATAGACAATCTGAGTTAACTGTGACCAGTACACTTGTTCACATGGCGGTTAGAATTACCGTCCTTATGTGCGCATCGCATACGGACTTCATATTGTCCTGGTTCCTTTACATCGAACCGGAACACACGATAGATGGCTTTATTTGAACTATCCTTGATAACGCCAGTATATTGACTATTGTCGATAGACGTTCTTGAGTGACTGTTCCGTTTAAACCAACGATTATCTGTCTTTTCAAGCATGGCACTTTGGCCACCATTATTACTAATCGGTAATGGTATCCACTCCGCGGAACCAACTTTACGATAGCCGCCCTCAATAGTGACTGAAGTTTCACTTAATCCGCCCTGGTCGTTTGAATAATACAAACCGTTAGGGAGTGATATAGTAACCTCTAGTGCGGTAGATAAGTTACCTTGCGTTTGATGAATTGACCAGTCATTCGTAAGCTCATACGTCAATGGTTGGTCAGCGTAGTTATCATTGAAGTTAGGGATAATCTCTTGGTTATTTGTGCCGAGTCTTACGTCGAGCTGAACTTCCTTATAGTTACCGATGGGGTTACCATTTAATTTAACGTCCGTTATAGCGGAAATAGGTCCTTCTCCGGCACAGTATAATAGGTTAAGATATTGCTTTTCACCGTCGCTCGTCACATGGCGAGATATAAGCATACCCGCACTTTTACACTTACCGTAGGTAATAGCTAAAGGATGACCTTGGCCAATAACAGTTTGTGCCCCTTGCCACCCATAAGTAGCAGATTGCTCGGTATTAGAGCTATCTGTCTTAGGTGCAGCTATTTTAGATATGATCGCGTTACCAATCATACCGATAGCCATTGCTGCGAGCGTACGACCTAATACGCTTGTAATACCGAATATCGCACCGGAGGCAATACCGGCAGTCGCAATAGATAAACCAATAGATAACAAAATAGCGAATGCTTGCTTTTCAAGTTTAGGTAATACCACTACATAGGCTTCGTCTGTAGGTGATGCGGTATCATCTACTAACTCACCATTTATGGAGTACACCCATTCACCTGGTTCGGTGAAATATTGGTTAAGTGTCTTACCTTCAACAAAAGGCACAAGAGTCTCTTGTCTAGTGGTAAGGTCGAATGGGTTTCGAGCAATTACTAATCTAATCATTTTGAGCCTCCTTGTGCCTGTACACTCCTAATATACGTTTTCTTAATCTGTCTACTGGTACAATACAAACGCCCGCATATTCGGTAGAATGTATCATCTTACCTTCGCCGACATATACTGCGATATGATCAGCATTATTACTGTAGAGGTTCATGACAATTATGTCCCCTACTTCCGGTTCCTTGACTTTGTGCCAAGGTGAGTTCATATCGGGCCAATACGTTGCATATGGCTCAAGATAAATACCGGCTCTCTTGTACACCTCTACCACAAGCTCCCAACAAGGCAACTCCTTCCACGGAGTGCCTATTAGGTTATTTAGAGTTAGACGCATATAAGCCCCCTTGTGGTATTGTTGGCTCGCCGCCAAATCTAACGCTGTTATTTAACTCACGACAGCGTTTTAGAGTTTTGTTACATGATTGTGCGTACCCTTTGTATCCGCACTCTACAGACTTAAATTTGAAAGGACAGTAGTCTTTCATTACTCGAACAGGTGGGAACCTGCGAGAGAATGAAAAGTCTGTGCCTAATGTGAACACTACCCAATCTGCTTTAGATTGAGATGCATTAATGATGAACGTTTCTTCTAGTTCAATAATGTCCGGTAAGTTAGTATTGAATATTCGAATATTGACCTCACAATCTGTGAGGCCTTTATTCTTTTCTACCAACCGTTGGATAGTACCGGTTACATTCGCTACAGAGAGTTTAACGTTAGGCATCTGCTTAGTGTCCTCGTTGATATCCTCCAGTTTAAATGGGAAGGCGGTGTACTTCTTACCGGCTAAGGTTAAGTCCTCCGTGTTATTCACGAGGAGGATATTCCCTTCCGGATGATGAAGCTCAATAGCCATTACCCATGCTCCAGTGGAGGATATCTTATTTTTCTCGATAATAGATGCAGTTGATAACGTTAACATTTAAGCCTCCTGGAATTGGACAGATCCATTCCAAATACCGTAATCACTAGCGGAGAAGTGGAGCTGGTCAGCAAACCTTACTCGTACCTTCGCTCGTGTCTCCGGATGTGTCCAAAGGAATATCTCTGCAGTATTAACCTGGTCAAAGAAATTCCTTAGCTTAATATATTCCGAAGTCGGTATCTTATAATTCACTGAATATGATCGTAACGCTTTCGTAGTCTTACGATGAGTTAACATCGTCATGTTTCTACCTGAGCCTTACGACTTACATCAGGCGTTGTTTCATCGATAGGGTATATCGGATATCTTATGTTTGGGAATTCTAACATACGCTATACTGCGGCTGCCTTAATGGCATCACGCATACCTCCTTTGTTTGTCATAAGACTAGATACTACTACATCAACTATCATTTGTTCGCCATCGAACTTAGTTTCTTGTTGTTGGCTATCTAGTTGTTGGCCAGATTGATTGATGATATTAACCGTTACTTTACTAGCTCCTTCACCGCTAATCATCTTACGTGTTTGGCTAGCATTGTAAATGCGATGTGAAGAGTTGAACTGTAAGAGCTCTGGACCGTTCTCACCAACTAATGTCATACCTGCAGGAGCAATACCACCGCTTGCAAACTTACCAAAGCTATTACCCGTAAATGCAGAACTGAAAGAACCGCCACTTGCAAACGAAGATACACCACCACGACCGGCGCCAATAGCACCGATACCGCTTACCACTCCACCGAATAGGCTTTGTAGCTTAGGTTGTACATACTGTTGGAAGGATAGGTTGACGAGCATTTTAAGGATGCTATTTGTAATATCCTTGAAGATATTTTTAAGCCCCTTACCGAATGACTCAGCACCAGTTGCAATGTTTCTAGATGACTAGTAAATGAGGAGTTAATACTGCTCATCGTACTATCAAAAGTAGACTTCGCTAGGTCGCCATAGTTCACTACCTCTAAACTATACTGTCTAGCACCTTCTGCTAGGCTGGTACGCAAGTTACGTCCGGCTATTTCCCATAGCTTTTGCTGCGCTTCAACGAGGTTCTTTTCTACTTGTAAGCGTTGAGTAGCGCTTAGCTGAGCTTCATTGAGTTCTCGTTGAGCGAATTCGATGTATGCTCGTAACTGTTCATTAAGTACTTGGTCTGCATCCGATTGGGATATCCGCCCTAGTCGTACCAAGTTAGATTGACGTTCAGAGTCCTCGTTGAGTTGCGTATATGCTAACTCTCTGATTTTCTGTTCCGTATCAGCAGTAATCTTTAGCTTCTCGGCATTAGCTCTCTTTTCGGCTAATGTCTTATCGCCTACTGCCTTTGTGTACTCACGAACGTTATCGTCAATTTGAGCATTTTGGGCTTCGGCTTCCGTCTTGAGTAATTGCAGGCGATCGCCTGTGCGTTCAAGGTCAAGTTTTGAGATTTCCTCGTTCATCTTACGTACACGTATTTTTTGATTACGGTCAGCTTCTTCGAGTTTCTTTTGATATACTTCCTCGTTCTTAGCCTTAGCTTCTGCTACTAGGTTAGAGTTTGCCAACGCTTTAGCATTAGCATTTTTTAAGGCATCGATTGAGCTACCCCATCCGCCGCCAACATTACCCCCATACGCTTTTGCATATAGTGCTGTATCTACATAGCCTGTTGCAGTTCCAAAGTCACCTGTAATAGAGCTAGATTGAAGTACTTGTCCAGGTCCCACGCCACCGGGTCCATGAGAGTTTGCGCCAGTATAGCCACCATTACCATCAGCAATAACTACATGGTTATCGCCAAGTACAACTACACCATCACCTGCTTTAGGCACGTATCCGTCGCCTACATCATGCCATGCACCTACAGCTCTAGCATCACGCATAATATCAGGCACATATCTAGGAGTGCTAATACCAAACGATTCTCTAATGCTATCGGCAAATAGTTTGCCACAATCTGTAGCCCAATCACCTTCTGCACCTAATACGTACTTCTTGCCTAATTGAGCATTAGCTGCATCTAGCACACTTGCCGCTTGGCCAGTACCACCGCCTCCGTTTAAGCCGGCTGCAGAACGAATAATCTCACGGATATTCTTATTATTTGTTTCGTATTGGTTCTTAGCGTTGAGCTTGTCGATTTCATATTGGCTACCATCAATCTCTAAGGATTGAAGTGTAAGACTACGGATAAGCTCGTTAAGACGTTCTACCGAGCTTGCTAGTTTTTCAGCTGCTTGCTCTGCTTTCTTGGCCGCTGCCTCTTGTGCTTTGGCCGCCTTATTAGCTTCTTCATTAGCCTTGTTAATAGCCTCATTATTGGTAAGACCATTCTTAGCATCGTCGATTTCTTTTTGAAGTTTCTCTTGCTCCTCTTCGGCTTTCTTCTTCGCAGCATCTGCCGCTTCCTTAGCCTTAATAGCAGCGTCGATTTGAGCGCCTTCTTCTTTCGTTGCCAAGCGATCGTTCTTGATGAGTCCAAAGAGTGAACTATCCTCAACCCAGTAACGTCCATCATGGTTAGCCATATATGCGGAGTTAGTACCAGGTGCGTTTAAGTTCTTATGGGCTCTAAGACCATTAACATCAACGCCTAGGTCTGTACCTTTGGTCTGTTCCTTATAGCGATAATCTAATAGTGCCTTACCGGCTAGGCCGATAGCGGTTGCCAATGCAAGCCAAGGTCCGGCGGCTGCTATAGTAGCCAATCTCATGAACTTCAATGCGCTTGTAATGGATTGAATTCCTGTGATTGCTATACTAGCTTCTAAACCAAATTTAATTAGACCAGAGATAGCTTCCTTTTGTTCTGTAGCTAGATTACTATAAGACTTCGTTAAATCGATTGCACCTTGTGCATATTCCATAACCACCGGTAAGAGTTCTTGGCCAATCATAATAGCCAATCGCTTGCCGGTCTGTTCCATATCTTTCAACTGACGATTAAAGGCGGCGGACTTTTTAGCAGCTTCATCATCAATGATGAGCCCCATTGCTCTTGCACGGTCCTCGACTTGCTTCATAGCATCTGCTGACATATTCAGCATTCCATGAAGTTGGTATCCAGTTTTACCGAATAGCTCCATTTCAATCCGTGTCTTTTCAGCACCGTCCTTCATGTTCCTTAATCGGTCTTGAATGATTTTGAACACTTCAAGGGTATTCTTACCCTCAATCTGATCAATGCTAACACCTAGCCGGCTGAACATATCAGTAGCTAGTTTCCCTTCTGCGGATGCAACTTGCATTTTATCTTGTGCGTTAGACACAGCCTTCGCAAATTTAGCGAACGCTACAGTACTAACGTCAGTAGCTACACCCATATAGTTTGCAACGGAGAGGAATGTACTAGCTTGTTCCGCAGTCGCACCTGTTAAGGACTGCATCTTCTTTACTGATAAGTTCCAAGCTAGTGCCTCTTTTGCGAGTTTAGAGCCTAGACCGGCAAGACCGGCACTCGCACCTATGGCAAACATTTCATTCTTTAACTTTGAAAGCTCTGCAACTGTTCCCTTAGAGGTAGCGGCGATTTTCTCTAAACCGGCTTTTGCATTCTTATCGGTCAGTTGCACTACGATATCTACTACGTTATTCGACATCCTTATTCATCGCCTCCATTTCTAATCCCTCCAATATCCACATAAGACTAAATAACATCGGATTTAGATTAATGTTATTAATCTCAGCCACTGTACGTATAGCCGGATAATCAAACCCGGCTAATCCGCCCGAGTGGTAATTCCTTTGACTGCGTGATAGGTTATACAGTTTCATAGCCAGTTTTGAACCGAATAATAGGCGTGGTGGGTTAAAGTCACACTCGGAGCAGTCGAAGGACTGCTTTGTAGCGGTTTGTAATTCCTTACATCCCTTGCAGTACTTCGGCCTATCCGAGGACATCCACCTCCACGCCTCTTCTAGTTTTTTTCTGTTTCTTCTTGTAGTTGGTAAGTTAATGTAATGACTTCACCGGCGAAGTTCATTGCATCCTTATCACTTACTGTATTGAGTTGTTCGTCTGTGAGCTCGTACACCTCAGTTAAGATGAATCGCATAATATCACGACTACGGACAATAGATGCGACTTGATCATCAACATCTACTGGACAATACACGAAGTCTAGACCGGCTTTGATTAATGCATCACGTTCAGTCCATGTAAGGGCTCTTGGTTTTAATTCTTTACCTTGAATATTCATAGTTACCTCCTAATGAGTTAAATTAGTAAGATGTTTGGCTGTTAACCAATTCAAATACTACTGCAGATTGACTAGCATCATCGCCATAATATGCTTTGAATGGAAGTTCAATATTTACGCCTTTAGGACCATCGATACCAGGAGAGTTACGTTCGTAAATCAATTCAGGTAATTTGATAGTCAAAGAGTTAGTACCTTTAGTAAGCGTTAATTCTAAGCTAGATTCTGTACCGTTTACTGCTTTATTTAATAGGTCCATGTTTTGGAAGAAGGCTTTAATAGTACCGGATACGCCGACAATACCTGTATCGATGTATGTACGGAAGCCTTTACCACCGATAGCATAAGAGTCACCGTCCAAGCCGAAGTCGATATCAAGGCTCATGGACAATACGTTCGCTACCGTAACGCCACCTTCTTTTATGGTGGCTTCGAGGTTTTCGAATGGAGTAAATGTAATAGACTTAGGTGCAGTATCGAAGGGTACCGCCGCCATAGTTTCTTTACATCCCATTACATCGATAGATGCAGTTAATTCAGAGTCACCACCGAAGTTTAAGGACATTTTATTCATGCGTACGCCACTGAATTGTTGGTAAGTACTAATGTCTTTATAGCCTTGTTCAAAGGTAGCAGATGGCATATCTGGACCAATTTTAAATACGTGTTTTTACCAGAACCTTGCGCTGTTGTAGTTGGAGCACCAAAGCCTAGTTTTAACCAATAGCCAAAGCCCAATACATCAACTGGTGGCACGATGCTACCGGATGTATCGATGTTACCACGACTAGGTGCCGCAGGATTACGTGTGCCTCGAATAACAGAGGAGTCATTCAAGTTTTGGCTTGCCTTTAAGGAAGAACTGATAATAGGCATTACCACGCCACCGGTAGATGGTGTAGTACCGAAGTCAGTTTCAAAGGCCATTGTAAGAGAAGATTGTGCACCTTGTGCACGTTTAGCTACTGCCATGTTTATCCTCCTAATATTCAACATTACCGCCAATTACGTGCGGTATTTCTATAGTGAGTGTGGCTTTACCTGGATATACAGGACGCCACGAGATATTATCTGTTTCATAGTCAATGTTAATGACAGGATAGTTAGGGTTAACTGCCATGATACATTCGATGAGTAATTGGCCAAGTTCATCACACTCGAACGCTCCGGTGTATTTCACTACACGTCCTTCACGTTCTGCCTCAGCTCTCACTATTCCCCATACAAGTTGTAGAGTGTAAGAGTAAGAACTAGCCAATCCCTCAGACTTGTTATCCATCATTATGATCACGCATGGACAATCCTCCTCAAGAGGTGCGCCGGCGTCATCGTAGCCGATGTAAATACCAAGGTCCTTTCCGAAGTGCTTCATGCAGTAGTCGGTAATCTTCTGATTATCCTTAACCGCTTCCGCCCATCTGTTAGCAATGACCGCTAGTGGAATAGTTTGCATTGCTACCTCACTTTATATGCTCGTCTACTAGATGCGAATTGAGTGCTTTTGCCTAGTGCATATTCACCGATTTTAGACTCTAGGTAAGGTACCAACTTAGGCTGTAAGGCTGTTCTCATCGGACCAAACGTTTTACGAGGTTTAATCCTAAATGATGTTTTACCCTTAGCAAGTTGAAAGCCACCAGCAAATAATGTCCTACGCATTGGCTCTGTAATTTGTTTTTGTGTAACCACGTTCAATCTGTTCGCCTAATCGTTTAGCAGACGATGATAACCACCCTACTTTGACGGATTGCGACTTGGCGTCATATTGGTAACCAACAGCTCGATACATCTTCCCGAGAGGTGTATAACCAACTGTAGTCTCCTTTACGCCACCGGCTATAAGTTGAGCTCAGGGATTTAAGCCCCCAACCTTCCTTATACGCCTTACCGCCATCTTTATAAGCACGCCTTACTTTAGCGCCAAATGCTGCCTCGAATTGTGCCCTCATCGTAGGTGGCATGAAGTTAGCATATTTATGGCCACCTGGTGAGCCGGATTTAATTCCGGCCTTAATTTCCTTCTGCATCATCCAACCGACTGACTTCATAGCTTTCCTAGTCCAATCCGGTTTAGTATGAGCTATAAATTCAAGATACGGAGTAGCGGTGTCAGTGATGGTAATTGGTGAATTACTCATGGTCTTACCGTCCTAACGTTAGCCACAATTTCAAGACAATGCATTTTAGCGTCGCTATCGGAGATATGATCCACATACCACTTCTTACCGTTGATGTAGATTACATCTTTAGTCTTAGGTAGTGGCACGTCCTTGGTTCTAACCCATACCTTAGCTTTGTCAGCAAGACCGGTTACGAAGCCAGAACCTTTACCGTCATACTCACCGATTTCTACGCTAGCCTTAATCTGCTTACCTTCATATGTTATTTTTTCGCCAAATACATCGAGTAAGGCGCTTTCATCATAGGTCAGCATATGTTATACCTCGTAGAGTGAATGCGGCCCATGTGGACCGCATTTCATTAAAAATACAATAATTAGTTTTTCAACATTACTGTAACAGTATCTTGAGTTGCAGTCTTAGGTTCTACTGCAATACCCAACGGTTTACCACCAGTTTTAGCAGCTTTACCAGAAGCGAAGTTTACTGCGTCACCTACAGCGTATGTATCAGATTTATTAGCGTCTACTTTGAATACGCCAGTTACTTTTAACGCACCCATTTCATCTTTCTTAATATCTGTTACTGCTACACCGTGAAGTACGCCTGCTTCTACGATATCGCCGGCTTTAATATCTGCTGTTGCCACATAATTGATGCGGTCTGTTTCATATACGAATTTTGCCATATGTGTTTATCCCCCTAATTATTTACCAGCGTTTTTATATACACCACGGAAGTCAAGAGCACTTACACCACAGTCAAATGCTACTTTGTATTCGATACCATCTACATCGAAGCCTTGGCGAGTTTCAAGACGTGGAGTTTCAACGCCATTCAAGTAAGTTACTTCAATAGTGTCATGTTGAGTTGCGTCAGCTACTAAGTACCAAGCATCTGGGTCAGTTAATTCCGCATCTGCTACAACTACGAAGCGACCTTTGTAAGGGTTAGCTACGCCGGAGTTTACACCGTCTACTGCTGCAGTAGAGTTAACGATTTGATATGCAACCATTTCAAGTTCTGGAGGAACTACCAAGTATTTAGGTGTGATGTTAAGAGTAGCATCGCCTGTAATACCTTTTTGACGACGCATAGCAGTAATTGCTTTTGCGATAGCTTTAACAGATAACGCTTCACCAGTTGTTGCAACGTTGCCGTGTTTAGCGTCAAATAATGCTACGTTATCTTGCATTTTTACGTTACCAGTTAATTGAGCATATACCATTTTGTTCACTAAGCGTTTAGCTGCAGAACCGTATTTAGTAGCGATTTTAGAGAATAATCCCAAGTCATCGTTGATGATTGCTTGACGAGTTAAGCTGAACAATTTACCATAAGTAGCTACTTTAGTACGAGCAGATGCTTCGCCTAAGAAGTCTTGTTGGAATTGGCCACCTTCTGGAACTAATTCAAGGTTACCTGCTTCAGACAATGCTACGCGTGCAGCTTCTTTGAAGTCACGGTTGGAACCTTTGCCTGCCCAAATTTGGTAAGTAGTTTCAGCTTCGTTAAAGCCTACCATTACGGATTTGTTAGCCAAGTTAGCCATGATAGCAGGGAATGTAGATGTAGAATTAATAGCTTGACGAGCCAATTCCATGTTATCGCCAAAGTTAGCTGCAAGCCTTCGCGTTGTAAGGACTCACGAGCCAACTCAACCATAGAGTGACCACGTAATTCTTGCGCACCTGGTGCAGCATCTGCTACAGGAATACCTGCCGCCATTAATACTGCGTCTTGTGCAGCGGCACGGAATTTATCGGATTCAGCTTCACCCATTGTTACGGATACCCCTTTATTACGTGCACGTAATTGGTCCATTACCATTGCACGAGCCTCGTCAACAGATACGCCCATTACGATTGCTTCGTCCGCACCTTCTACATCGAAGTCACGGAATAATGCAGTAATTTCGGAAGTACGTTTACGCTCTTGCTCCATAGCTTTTTGAAGGTCTGCTTGTGTCAAACCTGTTTCTACTGGTGTAGATTTTACTTCTTGAACTTCTAAAGTTTTTTCTTGATCCATACGTGTGTTATCCTCCTGTGTGTCAATACTTGTATGAATTTCTTCAGCACTACGTCCCACGCCAACAGTGGCGTCAGCCGGAACAGATACAATACTGATTTCTAAAGGTTCCCAATCCGTTACTACATAAGCCGGACCATTAAATCGACCGTTAGTAGACTTAGTATCTTCATCTTCCAATACTTCATAACGGTTGATTGCATAGCCTACGCTTACACCTTGTAGCGTACCGGACTGTACCTTTTGGAATATTGTTTCGGATTGTTCATCTGTGTCAAAGCGAACTAACGCTTTACCGCGGTTATCTTCTAGCCATACTTTTTCAATATGACCTACAACTGCGTCACGATCATGGTTAAACAATACCGTACCTAAGCCATTGGAAAAGCGCTCAAGGTTGATGCACTCTTCATCGTGGCAAAGGATTTCATCGCCGAACCAACGGCCATATGGCGTTTCGGATGAGAATGATAATTCTACTGTCCGACTATCGGTATCGACTTGATCAATAGTAGTTTCTCGACAATAGTTGCCAAGAACACTACGCTTTTGATGTTCACTCATTACTAGCCATCAGCTCCTTCCTGTGTAGTGTCATCATCGCCCATCGTTAGCGGTTGCAACTCACTGGAATAATCTAGTAATACCCCAAGCTCCTTAGCTCGGTCTTGTTCGAGTTTCCGTTGTTCAAGAACTTCTTCCCAATCTCGTCCAGATGATGCGCACACATCCTCTAAAGTTGTAAGACCGGATTTAATAGCCTCTTTATTAGCGTTAACTTCCTTGACAGGGTCAATCCATGACCACCCTGGAGCAAGCCAAGCTACCTCTTGGTATTTGTCCTTGTTCGCTAAGTAGTCAGAAGGTAATTCACCTGCTAAGTAAAGTGCGTCAATAAAGGCTTTCCAAATCGGCATACAGAAGTGTGTGATTACAAATTTCTGCACTTGACGGAATGTCTTTTGGTCCTCTAACAAGTTTTGCCTTGCAGCTGAGAAATTCCCAGATATATTACGCGCTACGATGTCAGCGCTCATACCAAGACCGGACGCTACGCGTCTAGTCTGAGTTGCTGAATATTCGCTTGCAGTACCGGCGTTACGCTTAGGGTCTGCAAACTCGATGGACTCACCTGGGCTTAGGTGTCTAACCATGCCTGGTGCCATTGTGATATTAGGTCTACCCTTGCTATCTCTTGGTAGCATAGAGGTTTGTCTTGCAGAATTTTGAGAGGTTACGAAAACACTGAAGCACGCTGCAACTCGTGCAGCAATTAGATCAGCATCCATGTACTCGTCGATATCGTGAATCCTACGCAATACTAACGCCAATAAGCTTATGCCCCTAATTTGAGATGGACGCTTAGGCTTGAATAACAAAAATGCTTGGTCTGTTGTTAACCGAACCGTATCAAAAGAACGTAACCCCATTGGGTCTGTTTGGCTTATGTGGTACGCTACTGGTCTACCGTGTTCGGTAACTTCCACACCGTTGATGATATTATTCTTACCGTTTGTAATACTTACTGCGCCAATGTTCTCAGCCTCTATCAACTGAATGGATAATGGTAAGTACGATCCTTGTGAAGTCTTGTTTACAAGAATCTCACCGTCATACACCATTCGCCGCAAGGCCATTTCTTGTAATTCATAGAAGCTAGAAATACCTCTTATGTCAGCATTTTCAGGCTCAGCCCATTTGGCCCAAGCCTTCTCGATTTTCTTATTTAAATCGTTATTTAACTTGCCATTGCGGTTTCGCACTTTAGCTTGTGGGACAATCCCTGCGCCGATTACATTTCGCAACAGTGCAATTACTGCAGCTTCGGCTAAGTCGCTGTTCATCTCGGCAGCTCTTGCTCGACCACGTATGATATCACGTGAACCCGTTGCAAGTTGTTCCGCGGTCCCATACGCTGGTTGCCAATCACTGTTTAGTCTATCCATAGATGCCGCATCATATTGACGTAACGCATCACGGTAAGCTTGGCGTTCATACGCACGTTGTGGACTGACCCAACTGATTACTCTATCAATAATGTTCATCATCCACCCCATGTCACGAATGCATCAGCTTGGTACCCATTGGACTCCTCATGCACTCGTTGCATTAGCGTTTGTTCACGTGCGTAAAGTACTGGTAAGTCAATCGTCTTGAATCGTTTCCCACCAATTTGTAACTCGGAATATCCTTTAGTTTCGATATCCTCGATGACTTGGCGCACACGTTCAAGTTGTTCATTTACATCGCTCATGGTTCACCTCCTATCTAAACCAATGGCCAGTATCCCCTATACCTCCGCTGTAGTCCTCGTATGTTTGGACTTCCTCAACTTCCTCATAAGGTTCTGGCTCCATTAAATATTTAACACCGGCAATATCTGCTACTGCTGCGTTATAAGTACATGTATCAAGTAAATGGTTGACCGGATGACTGGTTAGCGGTTTCCATTGAACTGTTACTGCCCCTGTTTTCACATTTCTGTGTTCCTGCTTTTCCTCTGACCGTAGATGGTCTAAGTACTCTTGCGGGACAATCTTTGTATAGATGGATCGTGCCATCCTCGTTTATCGGTCGTACCATTCTTGCGAATATAAAAGTCTTTCCAATAATCTGTATTTAATACGTACAGCTTTCAAGCCTCCTACAACGCCCTTCTCCAATGATGTCATTGTGTATGGTGCTGTCATAGTAGTATGGTTTGAGGAACCTTTAAGAGGGATACATACTTCCGGGAATCTTGAACAGAATTGATATACTTCGTCTGTTCTAAAGCCAGAGTCAATACCTGCTTTCATTATTTGACGAGGTTCGCCAAACTCCGATGGATACTCTCGATGAATAATGATTTCCTCTAAATCCTCCCAAGTGCTTGCCTGGCCGTAATCAATTAGGTAAGACTTAACACCCGGAGCATAGGCCCTTACTTCCCACCAGAAGTGGTCGAGCTGTACGTCTACGGAAGCGATAAGCAATACTGCCTTATCCGGCACAATTCCGCACGGATACGTGGATTCCGTAAATTGCATATTTTGTGTGCTTTTAGTTTTAGCACTGCGCCAAGGTTCTGCTAGCCATGAATTAATAAAGTTCATCAACGAAGCAGGTGTACCTTTGGAATTCTTAAACTCATACGCTACGTCTCCGAACGTGACCCACGGCGAATATATCGACGATAAGTGATACGAAATTGAGCGGACTTTGCTTTGCGATGCATTGACCGCTACCCATTTTCCATGTCTTAACATTTCCATTTTGTGCTTATCGTGGATGTGTCCGCCGCAATGTTCACATTCGTAGTACGCTGTATCACGTATCATATCCACATTATCGTTGTGTTCGTCCGGCCATTTTATCTGCTTGAACTTGAGGGTCTGCGACACTCCACAATGTGGACATGGCACGTAATACTGCCTGCGCTCATTTGCATTCATGAACGCCTGCCAAATATTACCCGACTCAACAGTAGGCGTGGATACCATTACTATTTTTTTGTCAACGAACGTTTTAGTACGTTCCTTGGCAAGTTTAATTGGATCCGCTTCCTTACCTGAAAAGGCGGGGTATTTGTCTATTTCGTCGAAGAACAGATACTTGATAGACCGGCTTGATAGGTTACTTGGTGAGTTCGCACCGACCAGCACCATGTAATTGCCGTTGTTAAAATCCAGTTCAAGTAATTTACTATTCTCGTCAAAATTATCACTAATAGATTTAACCGATTTAATCATCGGTTGTACTCGCTTATCGCTAGCAAATTTAGCAATAGAGTCTGTTGGGTATACCATCATAACTGGTGATTGCGTTTGGTCTAACGCATACCCTATCATATTGAGCTCTGCTTCAGTTTTACCGATTTGTGCACCAAAGCACAGTACAATCTGTTCAATCAGAGGGTCAGTAAACTTGTCCATAGGCTCCTTTAGGTATGGAGTCCGATTCGTTCTCCACCTCCCTGGCTCTGCGGATATATTTGTTAACACCCTGAAATTGTCAGCCCATTCTGATACGGTGTATCGTTCCGGTGGTTTAAACGCGTCGAGCTCTTCCTGGAACCAATTAACTCTTGGCTCTGCTTTTACCGGTTCTGACTTCCGGCGTGTACTCGCCTTTGCGCGAGTAACTTTCGAGGTAGTCTTCGGCAACTTCGCTCACCACCCTTTCTACCGTCGCTCGTTCTTCTGGATCAGTGAACTCACTACCTACCCGTTTACCGAGTTTAATAAGTGAGGACTTTAATTCTAAGATACGAGCAGACCATTCTTTGGCCACGTCTGCACGAGATACGTACTCACCGTTTAACACATCGAGTAATTTCTTTTCACGAGCAGCGCGAGACTCTTTATAGTCAGCTTCAGCAATTAGCTTTCGTGTTGCTGCCGATTGGTCTTTAGTTTTATCTGCCTTAGCTTGGCCAAGATATACGAGAACTTCACGGAGGTTCCACCAACCAGTTGCAGCTTTAGGCATGCCCGATTTGTGGTGTCTCGAAATAATCTCAGGAGTTACTCGAAGAAGGTCGCACAATTGCGCACTAGATACTAGCAAATCGCCCGCTTTATTAAATTTCACACGTGGTTTTTCACTCGCCGTCACGTCT